>Ga0210390_10000086_pt1 | contig 91085 bp, 82 predicted proteins | sample IncBWH11OmetaG_FD_161050 | JGI IMG/M metagenome (GOLD analysis project Ga0210390, IMG submission 161050) | Forest soil microbial communities from Barre Woods Harvard Forest LTER site, Petersham, Massachusetts, United States - Inc-BW-H-11-O ...
GAACAACCACGCCGAGCGCGCGCTCAGAGGCGCCGTCATCTATCGCAAGCTCTCCCTCGGCAGCCAATCCGAGCAAGGCGAACGACGCGTCGAGCGGCTGCTCTCAGCCTCGATCACCTGCCGGCTACAGCACCGCTCGCTGTTCGCCTACCTCACCGACCTGCTCGCCACCAACGCCCGCGGCGACCCACCCCCATCCCTCGCCTGAAAGCCAGGGACTGAACGCTTACTCAAAACTAGCGATTTGCAGGTAAAATCTTGGTCTCTACAAACCAATTCTGAAACGTGCCTAGAACGTATCGGTCGGCCACGTTGCCTAGGATTCACCAAACCCCGCTGACAAAAGTCGTGTGACGCCGTCGTCATCGGGGCTGATATGAACCAGAGAGGGAACGGTACCGAAAGCGGCGTCGGCGGACACGAGTGCGTCCGTTCCCTGGCTCATAGCTGCAGCCGCCAGTACAGCGTCGAATGCTCCAAGTCGCTCACAGCGGTTGAAGATCTCCAGGCCACGCTGCAGTTGCTCGGCTGTGACAGTCAGGAGGGGTGAAAGAAGGTCTGCATAGTCGCCGCCGAGCGCCACGGCGTCAGCGCGCCCGCGACGTCTCGCGCGTACATGCACGAACTCTTGGATCACCTCGGCCGTGGTCGTAGCCTCGATGGCTCCGTCAGTCACGGCGGAGATCAGGCGGCGCGCAGGATCGCGCAGCGGGTGATCTGCGCCCTTGGCGTACAGGAGCACGGTCGTGTCGAGGACGATCACGATGCGTGGCGATTGTGCAGCTCGTCTAGCTCGCTGCGCAGAGCTGCCACATCGGGCACCGGCATGTCGGCTGCGGCGAGCACTCGTCGGCCAGCCGCCTTGCGACGAGCGTCGGGATTGCTCACGCCACGGTCGATTGCCTCCCGCACGACCGTAGCCACCGATACGCCGCGTTCGCGCGCCACCTTCATGATGCGTTGGTGACGCTCGTCATCGAGCAAGATCTGCAGCCGATGCTCCAAGGACATACACATACTGTAGCATGAGCATATAGGCTCCAAGCCGGAAAGCCGCGTGCGATCGGTGCTTGTTGTCCGATGGTCGTCGCAGACTTTCAGCACGGTACCCAAATACAGACATTTCAATACATGAGGGGAGACCGAGTTCGCTTTGGATGGCGCACCCTGCTTGGCGTCGTCCTCGTCACGGTCGTGACTCTGCATGGCTTTGACAGCTCATTTGTAATTGACGGAGACACGCTCGGCGTGTTGGGCATGCTGCTCGTCTTGGCGCTCGCTGGCGAGCTGGAATCTGCAAAATTCGCCGGCTTCGATGTCCGTTTTCGCAGGCGGGCGCTCTCGCAAATTGAGCATGAGGTGGACGACCTTCCGCCCTCCGATGCAGAGCGAGATAACACCGAGGAAGCTGAGTCCGAACACGCTGTAGAGCAGCGAACGGTGTGGGCACATCCGAGCCTCCGCTCGCTCGCTCGGGAAGATCCAAAGGCGGCCGTGCTTGCCTTCCTGTTTGACGTGGAAAGTGACGTTAGAGCTCTGTACGACGCCTTGATGGGCTCTGAGGGTCCAGGTGTGGACGTGTCGTTCGGTCGTTGCGTTGACGTGTTGACGAGATATGGGGTGACTTCACCGTCCGAGGCGCGCATCCTGTTGGACATCACGGCGCTGCGAAACTCCTACGTGCATGGCCACTGGGTGGATGCTGATGAGGCTGCTCGTCTTCTTGCCGTGGGGGCTCGGGTACTACCGTCGCTTCGTCTTGCCCGGCGTCGTGTGGGCCAGGCCTTCGAGCGCCGTGTGGGCGAGGTTCTGGAATCGGTCCCAGGGCTCGCCTTTGAGCGCGAGCCCAGGTTCGTTGCAGGGCCTGCTCACTCTCGACCGGACTTCTTGATCACGGCGCCTAAGCGTTATGCAGTTGAGGCGAAGCTCGCCCCACATTCGCCTGGTAATTCGCGGGTGAGGTACATATTGAGCAGTGCCAAAGACATGGCGACGGCTGCCAATCTCGAGACGACGATCGTTGTAGTCCCGGCAGGTGCGGGGAGCAGACTGAGACAAGCGCTTGAGGCGAACGCTGCAGACTTCCGTACGATCGAAATAGTCTCCATTGACAGCTTGAAGGGGTGGCTTGAAGACCATATGAAACCGATGGAGGGTGGCAGTGGGGATCCTTCGCCGGTTGGCTCCCAGAGCTAAGACGCACTTCGGCACGCCGTATCGAACGCCGCAGCCCGATCCGTTTTCTGAACGGCAACTCTCGTGGCTGATCCGGGCCGTGGGCGGGATGTTCCTGAGTTGCCTTCTCGATGGGCTGATTGCCGTGAACTGGGACCGGATTGCATCGCGCACGATGGGATCGCGCAGGATGTGGTGGCTGCCACGGATGCGCTTGATGTACCAGGCCTGGCCTTCAAGGATCTTGAGGAGTCGCTTGCCTGAGACGGCGGGGGGTTGACTCACGCGGCGTGGACCGCAACACGGTCACGGTGGGACCGTGGGGATGGGCAGGCCATCGTCGTGCATGACTTCGACGTCGGACTGAAGGCGCTATGCGCCGGACCGTGACCGTCGCATACACTAGAACGGCAACCACATCCGTTTGTCATACGGCTTGGACAAGCCTATTTTAACGCCCCGACTGATGTGCCGGTTAGAGGGCCGCACCAGGTCCGAAAACTAGCGATTTGCAGGGAAAACGTGATCTCAACCAATCAATTCAAAAACGGAAACCACATTGAGGTCGACGGCACGGTCTTCAAGATCCTCGAGTTCCAGCACGTCAAGCCCGGCAAGGGCGGCGCGTTCGTGCGCACGAAGCTGCGCAGGACCTCCGACGGCAACGTGATCGACAGGACGTTCAGGGCGGGGGAGAAGTTCCGCCCGGTGCGCACCGAGTCGCGCAAGATGCAGTTCCTGTACGCGGACGGCGCGGATGCGCATTTCATGGACTCGGAGTCCTTCGAGCAGATCGCGATCGCCGAGTCGGCGGTGCAGGAGGCGCTGCGCTGGATCACGCCGAGCAGCGAGGTGGAGGTGCTGTTCGTCGACGACGCGCCGGGCGATCTGCAGCTGCCGAGCTCGGTCGACCTCGAGGTCACCGAGACCGACCCGGGGCTGCGCGGCGACTCGGTCTCCGGCGGCGGCACCAAGCCGGCGACGCTTGAGACGGGAGCGGTCATCCAGGTGCCGCTGTTCGTCGAGCCGGGCCAGCGCATCAGGGTGGACACGCGCTCGGGCGACTACGTCGCGCGCGCCTGAATGCGCCGCTCCGAGCAGCGCAGGGCCGCGGTGATCGCCCTCTACCAGCACGACCTGACCGGTCGTCCGCTGGCGCAGACGCTGCCGTCGGAGTCCTCGCTGTTCGCGCGCGCGCTGGCGCACGCCGCGGCCGATCGCGCGGAGGAGCTCGACGAGGTGATCGACCGCCACGCGCACGGGTGGTCGGTGCAGCGCATCCAGCCGCTGGAGCGCAGCATCATGCGCGTTGCGCTGATCGAGATCCTGCACCCGGACGCCGCCCCGTCGGATGAGCCGATACCCCCCGAGGGGGCGATCGAGGAGGCCGTGGAGAGCGCCAAGACGTTCTGCGGCTCGGAGGCTCCGGGCTTCGTCAACGGGGTGCTGGCGGCAGTGTTGCGCGAGGTGCGAGAGAATGCGCAGATCCGATGAGCAGCATCGAGCGCCTTGACGAGTTGATCGCGCGCCTGGAGCGTGCCGGCGAGCAGTTGCGCTCGGGCGAGCTCTCGCCGGATGCTGCCGCGACGATGGTCGAGGACTGCGCCTCGCTGGCGACCCAGGCGGCCGCTGAGCTGGAGCAGCTCACCCGCGCGGAGGTCTCCGCCCCGCCACCCGGCCAGGACACCCTGCTGTAGGTGCCCACCCGGTGCGCCAGCCCGACCGTCCGGTCGCGTCCGCTGTGATCGCCGGCTACCCGGACCACCTGCGCGAGGAGGTTGAGCGCTACCTCGCGGCCATGAGCTGCGCCGACGAGCCGATCACGCGCGGGCTGGACGAGGCGATGCGCTACTCGCTTCTGGCCGGCGGCAAGCGCATCCGCCCGGTGCTCGCGCTCGCCACGGCGCGCACGGTGGGGCTCGAGCAGCGCGAGGTGCTGCCGCTGGCGGGCGCGATCGAGCTGATCCACACGTACTCGCTGATCCACGACGACCTGCCGGCGATGGACGACGACGCGCTGCGCCGCGGAGCGCCCACGTGCCACGTCAAGTTCGGCGAGGACGTCGCGATTCTCGCCGGCGACGGCCTGTACGCGGAGGCCTTCCGCCACCTGCTCACCCACCAGCACTCGGCGCCCGAGCGCGTCCTTGCGGCGGCGGCGGAGCTGGCGGCGGCGACGGGCGTGAACGGCATGGTCGGCGGGCAGTACGCGGACGTGAGCCCGAACACCCCGGCCGGACCCTCCGCGCTGCGGCGGCTGCACGAGCTGAAGACCGGACGTCTGATCGGTGCGTCGGTGCTGTGCGTACTACTGTTGACGGGGATCGAGGATGAAACGCAGATGGCTCCGTTCCGCCGCTTCGCGGCCGAGCTGGGCGTGTTGTTCCAGATCGTGGACGACATACTTGATGTGACAGGCACCGACGATGCACTGGGAAAGCCACGAGGTAGCGATGAGCGTCACGGGAAGCGCACGTACGTGAGCGAGTTCGGGATCGAGCGCGCCAGGGAGCTGGCGGCGGAGTCGCACCGGATGGCGCGCGAGGCCTTGAGCGAGGTCGCGGGCCGAGCGCCGAGCGCCGACGCCGCGGCGGAGCTCGAGGGGATCGCCGACTTCATCTACACCCGCACCTCATGAGCCTGCTGGAGAACATCGACGGCCCCGAGGATCTGCGCGCGCTCTCAGAGCAGGAGCTCGCACAGCTCGCGCAGGAGGTACGCGAGCACATCATCGACACCGTCGGGGAGATCGGCGGCCACTTCGGCGCGAATCTCGGCACGTGCGAGCTGGCGGTCGCGCTGCACTCGGTGCTCGAGGCCCCGCGTGACAAGATCCTGTGGGACGTCGGCCACCAGGCCTACCCGCACAAGGTCCTCACGGGCCGTCGCGCGCAGCTGAGCACGATCCGCCAGTACGGCGGGCTGGCGCCGTTCTGCTCGATCGCGGAGTCCGAGCACGACATCATGGGCGCCGGGCACGCGTCGACGTCGATCGGCTATGCGGTGGGGATCAAGGAGGGCATGCGCCACCTCGACTCGGCCGAGGACGGCAAGGTGGTGGCGGTGATCGGCGACGGCGCGATGACCGGCGGCGTGGCGTTCGAGGCGATCGGCCAGGCCGGCGGACTCGGCACGCCGATCGTGGTCGTGCTCAACGACAACGGCATGTCGATCGCCCCCAACGTGGGCGCGCTGTCGCGCTACTTCAACCGCGTGCGCCTGAACCCCAAGCTGTGGCGCGCGCGCTCGGAGGTGGAGGGCGGCCTGACGCGCCTGCCGATCGGGATCGGCGCGGCTTTCGAGCGCCTGGGGCCGCACCTGAAGGAGTCGATCAAGGCGTTCTGGGCGCCCGGCCTGTGGTGGGAGGAGCTCGACTGGGCATACATGGGCGTGATCGACGGCCACGACGTGCGCGCCTTGCGCGAGGCCTTGCGCGAGGCGCTGGCGGCGCAGAGGCCGGTGGTGGTGCACATCGCGACGGTCAAGGGCAAGGGCTTCGCGCCGGCCGAGGAGGGCGGCCTGGAGGGGATGGAGAAGTGGCACGCGGCCAAGCCCAAGTCGATCCTCAACGGCTCGCCAACGAGGCCCGCGCCGGCGACCGGAAAGGGCAAGAAGGGCTCGGCGAGCGCGCCCGCGCCGCAGTACACGCAGGTCTTCGGGGAGGCGCTCGTGCGCGAATGCGAACGCGACGGGCGCGTGGTGGGCATCACCGCGGCGATGAACTCGGGGACAGGCCTGAGCATCCTGCAGAAGGCGATGCCCGAGCGCTACTTCGACGTGGGCATCGCCGAGCAGCAGGCGATCCTGTTCGCCGCGGGGCTCGCGCTGGAGGGCGTCAAGCCGGTGGCGGCGATCTACTCCACGTTCCTGCAGCGCGCGTACGACCAGATCGTCCACGACGTGTGCCTGCAGAAGCTGAACGTGGTGTTCGCGATGGACCGCGCCGGCCTGGTGGGCGACGACGGTCCCACCCACCACGGGGCGTTCGACATCGCCTACCTGCGCTGCCTGCCGAACATCGTGCTGATGGCCCCGCGCGATGAGGCGATGCTGGTGAACATGCTGCGCACGGCGCTGGAGTACGACGACGGCCCGATCGCGCTGCGCTACCCGCGTGGCGAGGGCACCGGCGCGCCGCTGCCGAGCGAGCCGCAGGCAATCGCGATAGGCACCGGTGAGATCCTGCGCGAGGCGCAGGACGCGCCCCCATCCGCGCGCACCGGCGACACCGTCCCCGCTGGTCCGGCTCGCGTCGCGTTGATCGGCTACGGATCGGGCGTCGGCAAGGCGCTGGCCGCCGCCGATGAGCTACAGGGCCAGGGCGTGGCGGTGACGGTCGTGGACGCGCGCTTTGCCAAGCCGATCGACGCGGGCCTGATGGCGCAGCTGGCGGCGGAGCACGACCTGCTGGTGACGGTCGAGGAGGGCGTGCTCGCGGGTGGGTTCGGCTCGGCGGTATGGGAGACGCTCAACGACGCGGGGCTCACGCCGCGCATCCTGCGGGTGGGGCTGCCCGACCGCTACGTGACGCACGGAAAGCCCGCGCTGCTGCACGAGGAGGTCGGCTTCACGGGCGAGCGCATCGCCGCGCGTGTGGCCGCCGCGATCGACGATCGCGGGCGCACGCGCAGGGTCCAGGCGGGCAGCCCCAGGGGCACCGGCTCGCAGTCCACGAGCGCCGGGTCCGCGATCGTGGGCGCCTGAGCCCGAGCGCTTAAATGAAACGACCCGCCGGGGAAGCGGGCCGTCTCAGAGGAGGGATTCAGGAGAGCAGATGCTGCGCTCTCGATCACTCAACATGATGCCCGGTCAACCCCCGATCTTGTGTGACATCGCTCACATAGGCGAACTTGCCTGTTTCGTGGGCACGCGTGAGGAGCGCGTCGAGCGCGCCGTGCGCCTTGGTGTGTAAGGGTTCTCCGACGATGGGCAAGCGCCGCCTCGACACCCTGCTGGCCGAGCGCGGTCTGTTCCCATCGCGCAGCCGCGCGGCCGCGTCGGTGATGGCCGGAGAGGTGTTCGTGGCCGCCCCCCACCCCAGCGCCAGCGCCGGCGAGCGCCGCGCGGAGAAGCCCGGCGAGATGGTCGACGTGGAGACGCGGGTGAGACTCGCTGAGCGCCCGACGTTCGTCTCGCGCGGCGGGATCAAGTTGGCCAACGCGCTGGAGGCCTGCGGCCTGGACGTCACAGGCAGGCGCGCGTTGGACGTGGGCGCCTCGACCGGCGGGTTCACAGACTGCCTGCTCCAGCGCGGCGCGCGCGAGGTGATCGCGGTGGACGTCGGCTACGGGATCCTCGACTACCGCCTGCGCAGCGACCCGCGGGTGTCGGTGATGGAGCGCACGAACGCTCGAACGCTCACGCCCGAGATGCTGCCCGCCGCTCGCGTCGAGGGGCCTGCCGGCGTGGATCCGCTGCCGGACGTGGCGAGCGTCGACGTGTCGTTCATATCGCTGGGGAAGGTGCTGGGAGCCGTGCTCGGCTGCCTGGCCGGCGGCTATGACGTGCTCGCGCTCGTCAAGCCGCAGTTCGAGCTCGGCCGCGGCCGGATCGGCAAAGGGGGCGTGGTCCGCGCCGCCAAGGATCGGCGCGAGGCGCTGGTCGGCGCCGGACAGGCGTCGCTGGCGCTGGGTGCGGCGGTTGCCGGCTACCACTCCTCGGGACTGCCCGGGCCGAAGGGCAACCGCGAGACGTTCGTATGGCTGACCGACCCCGCGAGCGAGCGGGGCTCACGCGAGCCGAAGCAGCTCGAGCGGATGGCGCGCGAGGTCGAGCCGTGAGAGAGATCACGGTGATCACCCACCGCCGCTCCGAGCAGACCGCCTCGGCGCTGTCGCTGCTGGTGGCGCGCGCCGCCGAGGCGGGCGTGACCCTGCGGCTGGATGAGGAGGAGACCGCCAAGTTCGGGTTGACGCCCGGGCCTGGAGTGGCGCTGGACGCGCCGGCGAAGGACGACGTCGAGCTGTGCGTGGTGCTCGGCGGCGACGGCACGATCCTGCGCGCGCTGCAGCGCTACACCGGCACGGGGGTGCCGGTGTTCGCGATCAACTTCGGCGAGATCGGTTTCCTGGCGACGGTCGAGCCGCAGGACATCGAGGATGGCATCCGTCGCGCGCTGAGCGGCGACTTCGAACTGCTGCGGCTGCCGGCGATCGTGTTCGAACCGCCGGACGGACGGTCGGAGATCGGCGTGCAGATCGCGATCAACGACGTGGCGATCCATCGCAAGGTGGGCGAGCGCGTCGCCGAGCTCGCGTACGCGCTCGACGGCGAGGAGGCCGGCAGGGTGCGCTGCGACGGGCTGGTGGTCGCCACCCCGGCGGGGTCGACCGGCTACAACCTCGCCAACGGCGGCCCGGTGATGGCGTGGGGAGTGGAGGGGTACGTCGTGTCCTTCATCGCGCCCCACTCGATGAGCGCGCGTGCGCTCGTCGTCGCGCCGGACGACCGCCTGACGATCTACAACCAGTCGCGCGAGCCGCTCGACGTGGCCGTGGACGGGCGCCCCGCTGGGGAGATACCAGCCGACGGGAAGATCGAGGCGCGATTCGTCAACGACGTGGGCACGATCGCCCAGTTGCCCGGCTCCTCGTTCTACCGCCGGCTGCGCGAGAAGTTCGGGCGGCTGGCCAGCTGACGCGACGGACGCGCAGGTGGCCCGTCAGGCGACCTGCGCGTCGCGATGCGCAACCGCCGTCGGCGCGTCGGCGGGGCCGGTGCGCTGCATCGAGGCGATGAACTCGTCGAGCTGAGTCCTCGAGAAGCGTCTCTGACCTCCGGGGGTCCTGTAGCAGCTGATGTGGCCGGCGTCGGTCCAGCGGCGGACGGTGGCGAGCGACACGCCGAGATAGCGCGCGGCCTGTGAGCTCGTGAACACGAGCTGGCGCTCGTTGCGTGACGTGGTGGGGGAGAGTGGTAGTGGCATGTTGCTGGTTTCGTCCAAACTGGCGGGGAACTTGAGCACCGCTGAGCTTTGTAGACGTTTGCCGTGCCAGCGCCGCTGACGAGCATCGCGCGAGGCACCGGCTGAGCCTGCGATGCCCCTTCTCCACTGGGCGCGTACGGCCATACCTTCTTTTGCAAGCGTTCCTGCACAACCCGTAACGGACTAGACGAACCTTCCCATTTCCGCTACAGTCCGACTCAAACCTACTCAATGTGGCCGTGTTCCTGCAGGGGGGATGGAGACAGCAGGCACGGGCTTGAGCGTCCCCAATCATGGAGAAGGAGACCACAATGTCACAGCCCCACGGCCAGTAGACATAAGCAGTACAGAGATTGGAGGGCGCCCTGCGACATGCTCGGCGCCCTCGCTGTTCTCCGGGAGCCTTCTGTGTCGATGCGTCAGCTGCGCGGCGATGTCGCAGATCGGTCCTGCGCTCGCGGGGAGAGACCGCCCGAAGTGAGCTCAGCCTTGGGCTCCGCCATGTCTCGTACCCGCCGGTCGAATTCGAGCGCTGTCTCGAAGTCCGCGTCGTTGGCGACCGTGAGGTCATCCCGCTCGAGCAGCGCGATGAAGCTCTCAACGAGCTCGCCGTCGAGTTGGCCGTTCGTGGCGGCGTGACGCAGCTCGACCATCGCTTCCTCGGCGGTCATCGGCGCGCGGTAGCTTTCGCGCGCGGTCATCGTGTGGTAAGTGCAGCAGATCGCCAGGATCCGCGACTCCAACGGGATCTCTTTGCCGATCAGCCCCGCCGGGTAGCCGCCACCATCCACCCGCTCGTGGTGGTAGAGGATCGCGTCGGCCGCGGAGCCGTAGCCGTCGAGCGCGCCCACGAGTTCGGCGCCGTCCTGCGGGTGGCGCCTGACGATCTCCTGATCCTCTGGGCGCACGACATCCGCGTGCAACACACGGTCCGGCCACGTGAACTTGCCGATGTCATGCAGCAGTCCCGCCGTGCGGAGCACTTCCTGGGCATCCTCGGAGCAGCCGATCTCCTTCGCCAGCGCCTCGCAATAGCGGGCGACGGCGGAGGCGTGGCGGCTGGTGGTGGGATCGCGCATCTCGAGCGCTTTGACCAGCGTTCGCAGGACACCCATCTGCAGTGACACCAGATGGATGGTGCGCGCTTGCAGTTGCTCAGCACGATCCTCGGAGCGAAGCAGCGCGACGGTCAGGTGCCGGAAGATCAACAGGACAGGGATCGCGGCCAGCAGGATAGGGAGGCCGGCGCTCCTGTATGCGAGCACCAGGATCGTCGCGACCACGCCCACCGCGAGCTCGCCGGGTAGCAGCGGCAGGAACAGCTCGTGCAGCAGGCGTGGGAGCGAACGGCCTTTCATGATGCTCAGGTCGAGAGCGAACAAGATGAAGTTCACGCCCAGAAGGACCATCAGCGCGCCGAGCACGATCAGCCCGAAGACCATGCTTTGGGACAGGTGCTGGCTTTGAACCCCTGCGACATCGCCTGCCACCGCTCGCACCACCAGCCCGCCGGCGAAGGCCGCAACTCCGAACGCGACGAGATTGTTCAGCCAGATGGTTAGCGGGCGGCGGCGCACCGCCGAGTGCAGCCCGATCGCGGCGATGCCACATACAGCCGCCGGACTCGGTCCGAGCAGGCCCATCGCCAGCACCATCGCGCCCAGCGAGGCGCTCAGCACGCCGTGGCTGGTTTCGACAGTGAACCACTCGCCACCGAGCGCTATCACGAGCAGCAGCACGACAAGCGCGAGCGGATGCCATTCCGATGGGTGCGAAAGCAACGCGGCCGCAACGGCCGTGCCTGCCAGCAGCAGGATCTCGGCTCCACAGAAAAGACGTCGCGTGAGCTTGGGCGCAGGCATAAGATCGCTCTGTCGTCCTTAACGACCGTCGCGGCGTGGGGCTTGAGGTGATGCACGAGCGCCGGCATGGTGCCGGCGAACCGCCCGATCCGTCCCGCCGCTTGCTTTCGTCGGTGGTTACCGGACCTGGCGGCGGCGCCTCGTCAGCTCTTGGTTGCGGGCTCGACCGGCATCGCTGCAGCGGCCTGCGCCCGCGGACCCCCCGACAATGTCGCGAGATCGCCCTCCGCCGCCGGGTCGAGCCCCGCCAGCGTCAGGCGCACGAACGCGGCAGTCGCCGCGGCGTCGATCGAGCCAATCACCAGGAACGCCGTGCGCACCGAGCTGAGCGCGACGAGTGCGCCGCCCAACGGCAGGCCGACAGCCAGAGACAGAGCGGCGAGCGATTCGACTGCGCCCATCAGCCGGCCGTGAAGATGTTGAGGGGTAAGGCGCTGCACCAGGCTGATCAGCGATGGCCACTCCAGGCCGTTTCCGACGCCGCCCACGAGTGCGGCGACGCATGCCAGCGCCAGCGACGGCGCGACCGCGAAGCCGACGAAGGCCGCTCCCAGCCCGAAGATGCCCGCGCTGAGCATCCATCCGAGCGGGCGGCGCGTGGAGCGCGCGAAGACCACGCTCGCGAGCACCGCGCCGGCGCCCCAGGCCGTCACGAGCAGCCCGTAGCCGCGGTCGCCGGCGTGCAGCGTGGCCTTCGCGTACGTCACCTCGATCGGGCCGGCGGCCTGAATGAAGATCAGCGCCACCAGCTCGGTCAGCAACAGGCCGCGCAGCGCGGGCACGCCGTTGATGTGAGTCCACGCGGACCGCAACCGCGCACGGACGGTTTCGCCACTGGCCTCAGCGACGTGGGGGTGCAGGTCGAGCAGCAGCGCGCCGCAGATCAGATATGAGCCGACGTCTATGAACAGTGCCGCCGATGCGCCCGCGACGGCGGTCGCCGCGCCTCCCACCACCGGCCCGGCGACGAACGCGATCGAGAAGGCGACGTTCAATGCCGCGTTCGCCTTGCGCTCGGCGTCCTGCGCGTCGGCCTCGACGCTGTCCGCGGAGCGTTCCCCGCGCTGCGGCTGCGCCAGCACCTGCTCGCGTGCGGCCCGCGCCACCTCCGCGCGCAACAGAGCGCTGGCGGCCAGCGCCGCCGTGCCGTCGAGTACCGCCAGGAACAGCACGGCCGGCAGCGAGAAGTGCCACAGCAGAACCGCCAGCGCGGTCGTGGCGAGCGCCTCGAAGAAGTACAGCCCGCTCAGCTCGCCGCGGCCGGCGGACGCCTCGACGCGGGCGACGACCGCGGGCACCAGGAACGCCGGCAGCGCCTGCCACGCGAACAGCAGCGCGGCCACCGCCAGCGCGCTGTGGGTGTGGTCGAACACGGCCAGCGAGAGGGCGACCAGGCCGACCCACGAACCCAGCCGGTTGATCGTGTACGCGGCGATGATCCTGCGCAGCCGCGGTGAGGAGAGCACAGATCGCACGCCGCCACGCTAGCGCCTGGCCGCGATGGCGTCGAGCGTGCGGCCGTGGCGAGGAAATTCGTCGGGAGCGCGCTTGCGCGGGGCGGATCGGTCCACCGCAGCCGCTACCGTCCAACGAGATGGAGGCCGGCACGCCAGGAGTGACGCGACCGATCGACGTGATCATCGCCGACGACCACGCCGTCGTGCGCGATGGCATCCGCGCGGTGCTGCAGCGCGAGGGCGGCGAGTTCCGTGTCGTAGCGGAAGCCGCCGACATCCCGTCGATGATCCGCGAAGTGCGCGATCACAAGCCGGACCTGCTGACGCTCGACCTGACGATGCCCGGCGGCTCGAGCCTGGGCGCGCTGCCCTCCTGCTTCATCTCCCATCCCACGCTCGCCGTCGCGATCCTCACGATGCGCGAGGATCCCGAGTACGCCCGCCAGGCGCTGCGCGCGGGGGCGCGCAGCTACGTGCTCAAGGAGGCCGAGCCGGCGGAGCTGCTGCAGGCGTTCCGCCTTGCCGTCGCCGGCGGCAACTACCTGCATCCGCGCCTCGGAGCGCTGATGGCGACCGGCGAGGACGGCGCCAGCGACGGCGTCGTGCTCTCCGAGCGCGAGCGCGAGGTCGTGCGCCTGATCGCAAACGGATACACCAACCCCGAGATCGCCGAGCAGCTCAACGTCGCCGAGCGGACTGTCAAGACCTACCGCGCCCGCGCGATCGAGAAGCTCGGGTTCTCCTCGCGCGCGGAGATCACCGCGTACGTGCGCCGCACGGGGCTCGCCGACTGAGCGGGACGATGGCCGGCGCGAGGCGGCGTCCTCGGTCGCCCGCGTGCAAAAGCACGCCACGCTCCCTGCGTCCTCGCCTCGCTTGACCTCGACCCGCTCAGCTGATCGGATCAATGTGGTCCGGCCGGCACATGTGCCGGCCGGCCGGGCCGTGCATGCACGGCCCGGTTCGGGGCCGCACATGTGCGGCCCCGCCGGTCGCCGCATGCGGCGACCGGAACTGCACGGAGACGCGCGAATCGCTCTCGTGGCCTTTCGCATCTCGATGAATCACACCCACCGCTGGGCCCGTCGAAGTCCAGCGGGCCTGGCCGAGCGCTCGGCCATGTACGCTGAACAGATGGCGTCCTCGGGATCGAGCCTTCCGGTCGAGGGCTACCGCCTGACCGACATATCGCCGCGCGCCTTCCAGCACCCGGCCGACCGCGCGGCGACCGCCGCGCTCGGGTCGATCCCATACCTCGACACCGTCGTAAGGAAGCTGATCGAGCTCGGCTACGAGCGCGCCCTGCGCCAGAGCTACCTCGGGTCCTCCGTGCGGCTGTCCGAAGAGCAGCTCGGCGACGTCTGGCGCGAGCACGCGATCGCCTACGCCACGCTCGACATGAGCGAGGTGCCCGACCTGTACCTGACCCAGTACCCCGCGCCCAACGCGCTTGCGATCGGCGCGCGCAGGCCGATCGTCGTCGTCCAGTCCGAGCTCGTGCACCTGCTCGACGCGCCCCAGCGGCGCGCGGTGTTCGCGCACGAGGCCGCGCACATCCTCTCCGATCATCAGCTCTACCGCACCGCGCTCGCGATCCTCGTGCTGCTCACCCGCAGCTCGCGGCTGCCGCTGCCGCTCGCGCCCGTGCGCTCCGCGCTGATGGAGTGGGGCCGCGCGACCGAGCTGTCCGCCGACCGCGCCGCCGCGCTCGTCACGCGCGACCCGCTCGTCGTCTGCCGCACGCTGATGTCGCTCGCCGCCGGCGCCATGGTCGACCAGCTCGACCTCGACCTGTTCATGCGTCAGGGCATGGACTACCAGGAGAAGGGCAGCGGGCTCGAGCGCCTCACCAGGCTCATGCTCGACCTCGGCGTCACCCACCCCCTGCCCGTCAAGCGCACGCACGAGCTGATGGAGTGGGTGCGATCGGGCGAGTACGAGCGCATCGTCGGCGGCGAGTACGCCCGCCGCGGCGACCCCGTCGACCCGCGCGCCGACGGCAGCGACGCAGTCAGCTTCTACGCCGAGCGTATCCGCGACGGCTTCCGCGACGCCGGCGAGTCGATCAACTCCGTCGGCAAGCAGCTCGCCGGATGGCTGCGCCGCGACGTCGGTGGCGAGGACGAAGCAGAGGACGAGAACGAGGAGAGCGACGGCAGCGAGGACGAGGAGCAGTAGCCGGCTAGGAGCTGTGGGCGTCGGCCGGCGCCGTCGGGCGTCCTGCCAGCGGCACCGTCAGGCGCATGATCGTCCCGCGCTCGGGCGCGCGCGCCCATTCCAACGCGCCCCCCACCAGCTCCGCGCGCTCGCGCATCCCCGACATCCCGAAGCCACCCTCCAGGCCGTCGCCACGCGGACCCAGGCGCGCCGTCTCCGGCAGCCCGCGCCCGTCGTCGAGCACCGACGCCTGCACCATCCCGTCGCGCTCGATCACGCTGATGACCGCTTTCGTCGCCTGCGCGTGGCGGCTGACGTTCGTCAGCGCCTCCTGCACGACCCGGTAGATCGTGCTCTCGAGCTCCGCGTCCAGGCGCCTTGCATCGTCCTCGGAGCCCGCGCCCTGCTCGCGTCCTATCTCGATCTCCGTCTTGACCTCCAGCCCGTCGATCGCCTGCGCGCGCCGCGCGAGCGCCTCCAGCGCAGCCGCCAGCCCGAGGTCGTCGAGCGCCGCCGGGCGCAGCTCGGTGATCAGGTGGCGCAGGCCGTCGATCTCCGTTCCCAGGCCCTCCAGCGCCGTGTCCACCGCTTCGCTCAGCGCCTGCTTGTCATTGAGGTCGCGCGCGTTGGCCAGCTGCAGGCGCAGCGCGCCGATGCCCTGGATGCTCTCGTCGTGGATCTCGCGAGCCCAGCGCGTGCGCTCGCGCTCACGCGCTTCCATGCCGTAGCGCAGCCGTTCGATCTCGACCGAGCGCTCGGCGGCCAGGCGCTGGGAGACGCTCGTTGAGAACGCGTTGAGCGCCTGGCGGTCGGGGTCGCGGAAGGCGCCGTCCTTGCGCAGCGCGATCACCATGCCCCCGCCCTGGCCCTCCATACGCAGAGGCTCGACGAGCGCCGAGCGCGCCTCCAGACCCAGTTCGTAGAGCCACGCCGCGTCCTGCGGGCGCGGACGGTCGAGCGCCACCGCCTCTCCCCGCCTGTAGAGAGCTCCGAGCTCGCTTCCCTGCACCGGCGTGATTTTCCGTCGCAGCGTCGCCTCGCCCGAGGTTGCCGCCGCGCGCAAGTCGCCGCGCTCCTCGATCACGATCAACAGGGTGCTCGCGTCGAGCAGCCGCAGGCCGCGATCAGCCATGAAACGCAACAGCCACAACTCTGATCCGGAGAGCACGGACGGGCATTATGGACCTCCCGCGCGTCCGAGCGCGGGAGGGGTGCCGCCGCCGTCGGAGTGCTCGGCGCTCGCCGCCGTCGTCCGCTCGGTCTGCGCGCTCGCGTCCGGCGGCGGTGCGTGGGTGGGATTCTGATCTCCGTTGATCGCGCGCATCGCGGCGCGCGCGTGCGTCAGCAGCGTCTCCGCGCTCACATCCGCCCGCCACGGCGCCAGTCCCACCGATATCTCCAGCGGCCGGCGTGCGCCACCGGCTTCCACCTTGATCGCGCGCATCCGCTCCAGCGCCCGGCGAGCCACGATCTCTGCCCGCGGGCCGTCGGCGCCCGGCAGGATGATCAGCAGATCCAAGTCCGAGCCGTGCTCCACGCGGCCAATTCGCCCGACCCGCCCGACCCGGTCGAAGCGCCGCAGTTCGCGCCGCAGCGCGCTCGCCACGTAGTCGATCGTCTGCTCGCGCAGCTCGCTTCCGTGCTCGCGCGCCATCTCCTCGAGGTTCTCGATCACCACCAGCAGGCAGCTCAGCCCGGTGCCATAGCGTTCGGCGCGGCTGATCTCCTCCTCCAGACGCTCACGCAGCGCCGCCGGCGTCAGACACTCGAGCTCGAGCGATGAGAGCCGATCGGAGCGCGGATGAGGGTCGCTGGCAGCCATGCCTGTAGCGGACGAGTGTACGCCCGGGTACGGCCCTTCCTGGGCCGTACCCACGCATTATGCCCGCGCCGCTGCGACTCGGCAAGTCGCGCCGGCTCGCGCCCGCGCACGCACCCCCGCGCGTGCACCTCGCAAGCGATCGCCCCGCCCGCGCGATCCGTCCCCATGCGCTGGTAGACCACTTGACGTGCTGCAAGAGCTTCGCGTCGAGAATCTGCTGCTGATCGAGCAGGCCCAGCTGCGCCTCGCGCCCGGATTGAACGTGCTCACCGGCGAGACCGGCGCCGGCAAGACCGTGCTCGCCCATGCGCTCGACCTGTTGCTCGGCGGGCGCGCGCGGCCCGGGATCGTGCGCCCGGGTGCCAGCGAGGCATACGTCGAGGGCATCTTCGACCTGCCCGCATCCGAGCGCCTGCGCGAGCGACTCGGGGAGCGCCTGAGCGCCGACGCGCAGGAGCTCGTGCTCGCGCGCCGTGTCGGCTCTGACGGGCGCACGCGCGCCTATCTGAACGGCCGCTCGGCGACCGTCGGCGAGCTGCGCGACGTCGGCGCGGTGCTGCTGGCCTTCTACGGGCAGCACGAGCATCGCAAGCTGACGCTGGCGGCGTCACAGCTGGAGATCCTCGACGGCATGTGCGCGGGCGACCACGCCGCGCGACTGCGCGCGTGTGCGCAGTCCTACGCGGACACGCGCCAGCTGGAAGAGCGGCTGGCGAGCCTGCGCGAGCTCTCCTCCCAGCGCGAGCGCGAGCTCGACCTGTTGGCCTACGAGCTGTCCGAGATCGACGCGCTGGCCCCCGACGAGCGCGAGCACGAGCGGCTGCTGGGCGCGCGCGAGCGCCTGCGCCGGCTCGACGCGCTGCGCGCGGCCGCCGGTGCCGGTGCGGAGGCGCTCTCGCCGGAGTCGGGAGATGGCCAGGGAGCGACACAGCTCGCGGCCGGCGCCGCGGCCGAGATGGACGCGCTCGCCGGTGTCGACCCCGCGCTCGACGCCCTCGCCGAGCGCATGCGCGCCCTCGCCATCGAGTCCCAGGACCTGGCCGGCGAGCTGCACCACTACTGCGAGCGGGCGGGCGCCGACGAGCTGGCATCGTCACCGGAAGGGGACGGGTCGGAGATGTCGTTGGACGCCCTCGAAGGGCGCCTGGACGCGATCGAGCGGCTCGCGCGCAAGCACGGCGGCAGCGTGCGCGCGGTGCTCGACTACGAGCTGCGCGCCCGCGCGCGCCACGACGAGCTGGCGGGCGCCGACGTCGCATTGGCGCAGGTCAGCGAGCAGCTGAGCGACGCGCACGCGCGGCTGCGGCGCCACGTGCTGTCCGTGCGCCGCGCGCGCGTCGCCGCATCGGCGAGCTTCTCGCGGGCGGTGCGAGAGCAGCTCGGCTCGCTCGCGATGGGCGAGGCGAGCTTCGAGGTGATCCTCGGCGAGCGCGAGCCCGGGCCCCACGGCGCGGACTCGGTCGAGTTCGTGATCGCGCCCAACCCCGGGGTGCCCGCCGGGCCGCTGCGCGAGATCGCCTCCGGGGGCGAGCTCTCGCGCGTGATGCTCGCGATCATGAGCGTCGCCCACGCCTCGCCCTCGGGGGACGATGCGCAGGGCGCCCCGCAGGGGGCCACGCTCGTCTTCGACGAGGTCGACGCGGGCATCGGCGGTCACACCGCGCGCGTCGTCGGCGCCCGCCTGCGCGAGCTGGGGGAGCGTCGCCAGGTGCTGTGCATCACCCATCTGCCGCAGATCGCCTCGCTCGGGGCGCGCCACTTCTCGATCGTCAAGGACACCAGCGCCGAGCCCACGCGCACGACCGTGCTCCAGCTCGCCGAGGGCGAGGTCGTCAGCGAGCTCGTGCGCATGCTCGGCGCCGACAGCGGCGACGTCGCCGCGCGCCGCCACGCGCGCGACCTGCGCCGCGCGGCATGAGACGTCCGGCACGCGGCGCTCGACGAAACCCCCGCACGCGCGGCGTTTTCGCCAGCCGGGCGGTACTCTCGCTGTTGTGGCCGCTACGCGATCGATGGGGGATGGGCACACACTCTCCGCGCTCGCGACCGTGCCCACGCCCACGCCCACGCCCGCGTGGAGCGTCGCCGGCCCCGTGCGGCCGGGCCGGCGGACGAAGCTGCTCGTCAGGCACATGGTGCGTGGCGACATCGCGCTGATCGACCATCTGGACATCGATCGCGTCTCTGCTGAGGAGCTGATCTCCGCGGGCACCGTGGCGGTGCTCAACTGCAGCCACTCCTCCAGCGGCTCCTATCCGAACCTGGGGCCGCAGCTGCTGGTGGAGGCGGGTGTCGTCCTCGTCGACGTGCCCGGCGACTCGCTGTTCGAGGTGCTCTCCGACGGAGACCCGCTCGTCATCCGGGCGCTTCCCCACACCGGCGACTCGCTCCAGCGGCCAGCCCGCGTAGAGGTACTGCGCAAGGGCGAGCCGCTGGCCACCGGCGAGGTGCTCGACCTTCAGCGTGTCTGCGCCGAAACGGAGGTACGCCGGCGCGAGGTGGGGGAGGCGCTCGAGCGCTTCGCGCAGAACACCATCGAGCACATGCGCGAGGAGCGCGAGCTGCTCGCCGGCAGGATCCAGCTGCCCCGCTTCGCCACCGACTTCCGCGACCGCTCGACGCTCGTGGTAGTGCGCGGCGTCGGCCACCAGCGCGACCTGCGCGCGCTGCGGCCGTTCATCCGCGACATGCGCCCGGTGATCGTCGCCGTCGACGGCGCCGCCGACGCGCTGCTCGAGGAGGGCCTGACGCCCAGCATGATCGTCGGGGACATGGACTCCGCGAGCGAGGCCGCACTGCGCTGCGGCGCGGAGCTCGTCGTGCACTCCTACCCCGCATCGTCCCCGCATCGGGACGGTCGGCCCGGTACCCGGAAGGGGGACGGACGCGCGCCCGGCCGCAAGCGCGTCGAGGAGCTGGGCCTGCCGTTCAAGCTCGTCCCCGCGCCCGGCACCAGCCAGGACGTGGCGATGCTGCTCGCCGCCGAGAAGGGCGCACGTCTGATCGTGTCGGTCGGCTCGCAGTTCAACCTCGTCGAGTTCCTCGACCGCAACCGCGAAGGCATGTCCTCGACCTTCCTCACGCGCCTGCGCATCGGCGAGATCCTCGTCGACGCCAAGGGCGTCAGCCGCCTCTACCGGCCGCGGCCCGGCCTCACCCCGCTGCTGGTCGTGATCGCCGCCGGGCTGGTGGCGATGATCGCCGTCATCTGGACGACCCCCGCGCTGCGCGACGTCGCCGAACTGCTCTGGCTGAAGCTGCAGCTGCTGGCCGACGTCCCATCGGCCGGCGCCGGCTGACAGCAGCCCCGGAGCGAGCCTCCATGTTCGACTTTCGCTACCACGCGCTCTCGCTCGCGGCCGTCCTGCTGGCGCTGATGATCGGCGTGCTGCTCGGCGTCGCCATCGGCGACTCCAACCTCGTCTCCTCGGCCAAGAGCGGCATCGTCGCCAACCTGCGCTCGGAAGTCAGCCAGACGCGCGGGCAGGCGAGCAAGCTCCAAGAACGCCTCGGTGAGGAGGAAGCGTTCACCAACGGCCTGTACCCGCTGGCGGTGCACGATCTGCTCGCCGGACGCGCCGTCGGCGTGCTGTTCCTCGGCGGCTCCTCCGACACGGTCGACCAGCTCGTGCGCACAGCCGTCGCCGAGGCCGGCGGCAACGTCGCGACCGTCGTCGCCGTGCGCGAGCCGCTCGACCTGTCCGCGATCGCCGAACAGTCCGCCGGCACGCACTATGCGCCGCTCGCCACCTCCACCGGGCTGGTCGAACAGTTCGGCGACCTCATCGGCCGCCAGCTCGTCAGCGGCGGCACGGTGCTCGACCGCGAGCTGATCAGCCGCGTGCGCTCCAGCCTGCTGAGCGCCTTCGACGGCCAGCTCACGCGCCTGGAAGGGCTCGTCGTGATGCGCGCCGAACCGACCGGCGCCTCCGCCGAACAGAGCGAAGCGAGCGCCGCGTTCGCGTCCGGGCTGCTCGCGGGCGTGGCCGCCGTCGGCGTCCCCGCGGTGGGCGTCGAGCTCACCAGCACCGACCCGTCGCAGATCCCCTGGTACAAAGGCAAGGGGCTGCCCAGCGTCGATGACCTGGACGACCTCGCCGGGCAGGCTGCGCTCGACTACGTGCTCGCCGGCGAGCACGGAACGTTCGGCGTCAAGTCGACCGCCAGCTCGCTGCTGCCGAGCGTCACCGCGAGCTCCTCGCAGCCGTAGAGCGCCCGCTCGCGCCGCTCCGAGCGCGTCCGCTCGCGCCGCTAGTTTCCACACATGCGTGCCCTGCCCTTTCTGATCGCACTGGCCAGCGCCGCGCTCCTCGCCGCCCCGCTGCTGCGCGCGCTCGGCGACGCCGGCCACACCAGGGCCAACTACCGCGACCGCGCGCTGCCGTTCCCCTTCGGGGTGCTCACGCTCGCCGCCGCTCTGCTCGCGCTGATCCCGCTGACGCTGCTCGCGCGCCTGGCGTCCACGCGCGTGTTCTCGCCCGAGCTGCTGCCGATCGCCGTGTACGCGCTCGGCGTGCTCGCCCTCGGCCTGCTCGACGACACCCTCGCACGCGAGGGCGCTCACGGCGACGCCCGCCCGGCCCAGCGAGGCTGGCGCGGCCACGGCGCGGCGCTGCTGCGCGGCGAGCTGTCCACGGGCACGCTCAAGGCCGCCTGCTCGCTCGGCTTGGCGCTGCTGGCGATGAGCTATCTCGGCCTCTCCAACGGCCGCTGGCTGCTCGCCGCCGGCGTGCTCGTGCTCGCGACCAACGTGTTCAACCTGCTCGACCTGCGCCCCGGGCGCGCGACCAAGGCGTTCGTGCTGATCGGCGCGGGCCTCGCGATCGGCTCCGCCGACGTGCGCCCGCTGTGGGCGACCGGCCTGTTCGCCGCACCGGCGCTGGTGGCGGGCGTGTACGACCTGCGCGAGCGCGCGATGCTCGGCGACACCGGCGCCAACCTGCTGGGGGCGCTCGCGGGCCTGTGGCTGGTGCTGACGCTGTCGGGCACCGGCCAGCTCGTGGCGCTCGCGCTGCTCGCCGCGATCACCGTCTACGGCGAGCTGCGCTCGATCTCCACGCTGATCGAACGTACGCCCGGGCTGCGCCAACTAGACTCTTGGGGCAGGCCCACATGAGCATGCACCACTCCGACCGTCACGCCCAGGCGCCCAGCAAGACCCGGTTCATCTTCGTGACCGGTGGCGTGGTCTCCTCGCTCGGAAAGGGGATCGCCGCCGCCTCGCTCGGACGGCTGCTCGTCTCGCGCGGGCTCACGGTCGGCCTGCAGAAGTTCGACCCCTACATCAACGTCGACCCGGGCACCATGTCGCCCTACCAGCACGGCGAGGTGTTCGTCACCGAGGACGGCGCCGAGACCGACCTCGACCTCGGCCACTATGAGCGCTTCACCGACGCCAACACCAGCAAAGCCTCCAACGTCACCGCCGGGGGCATCTACGACACGGTCATCCGCCGCGAGCGCCGCGGCGACTACCTCGGCGGGACCGTGCAGGTCGTCCCGCACATCACCGATGAGATCAAGCAGCGAATCGCGCTGATCGCCGAGTCCAGCGACGTCGACTTCGTGATCACCGAGATCGGCGGCACCGTCGGCGACATCGAGTCGCTGCCGTTCCTCGAGGCTATCCGCCAGTTCCCCGTGGACGTCGGGCGCAGGCGCTGCATGTTCATCCACCTCACGCTCGTGCCCTACATCGGCCACGCGGGCGAGCTGAAGACCAAGCCCACCCAGCACTCGGTCAACGAGCTGCGGCGCATCGGCATCGCGCCGGACATGCTCATGTGCCGCTCCGAGGGCTCGCTGTCGAGCGACATACGCAAGAAGATCGCGCTGTTCGCGAGCCTGCCGATGGAGGCGATCGTCTCCGCGTGCGACGTCGACAACATCTACAAGGTCCCGCTCACCTTCCGCGACCAGGGGGTCGACGACTTCATCCTCGAGCACTTCGGCCTGGAGGCGCCCGCGCCCGCGTCCTCCCGGGACGGGGAGCTGTCCAGGTGGAAGGAGCCGATCGAACGCTGGGAGCAGGCCGGGCGCTCTCCCAGCGGGCGCACCGTGCGGATCGCGCTCGTCGGCAAGTACGTGCAGCTGGAGGACGCCTACCTGTCGGTCTGCGAAGCGCTGCGCCACGCCGCCTCCCTGCAGGACAGCAGAGTCGAGATCGACTGGATCGACTCCGAGAGCCTGGAGGCGTGCGAGCAGCAGGAGGTCCTGCGAAGGATCGGCCCCGTCGACGGCATCCTCATCCCCGGCGGCTTCGGCGGGCGGGGCATCGAGGGCAAGATCGCCGCCGCGCAGGTCGCGCGCGAGCGCCAGATCCCGTATCTGGGCATCTGCCTGGGTATGCAGGTGGCGGTCGCCGAGTTCGCGCGCAACGTCGCCGGCATGGAGGGCGCCAACTCGACCGAGTTCGACATCGAGACGCCGTTCCCGGTCATCGACCTGCTGCCCGAGCAGAAGGAGGTCGCCGATCTCGGCGGCACCATGCGCCTGGGCGCCGACCCGATCAAGCTCCACGCCGGCAGCCGCGCCCTTGAGATGTACGGCGAGGCGGTCATCTACGAGCGCCACCGCCACCGCTATGAGGTCAACAACCTGCTGCGCAAGCGCCTCACCAACGCTCACGGCGACGGCCCCGGCAGCGCCCTGCGCGTCACCGGCACCTCGCCCGACGAGCGCCTGGTGGAGGTGATCGAGCTCGACGACCACCCGTTCTTCGTCGCATCGCAGTTCCACCCGGAGTTCAAGTCCCGCCCCGAGCGCCCGGCGCCGCTGTTCCGTGACTTCATCGCCGCCGCCCTGCAGCGCGCCGGCGCGCACGAGCACGCCCCGCCGCAGCGCGAGCAGGAGCCGTCGCCTTCACCGGCGCAGCCCGCCGGCCGCTCGTGACGGTCCCCGCCGCGGTATCGAGAGTCCGATTCGGCGAGCTCGAGCGGCGCTACCTGAGCGGCACGTTCGCCGAGCTGTGCCGGATCGAGAGCCCGTCGGGGAGCGAGCGCGCATGCGGCGAGCGCGTCATCGCCGAGCTGCGCGCGCTCGGCGTGAGCGTCGAGGAGGACGACGCGGGGCCACGGGCGGGCTCGGACTGCGGCAACCTGCTCGCCCGCATTCCCGCCGCCGGCCGATCCCTCCCACCCGGCGCGCACGTCGGCGCGGCACGCTCGGTGCTGCTGTGCGCGCACCTCGACACCGTCCCTCTGCAGGCGCCGGTCGAGCCTGTGCTGATCGACGGCGGTTGGGAGAACGCCAACGAAGGGATTCTCGGGGCCGACAACAAGGCCGCCGTGGCCGTGCTGCTGGCGCTCGCGCGCCACATCTGCCGAGAGGGCGCGCCGGTGGACGTGGAGCTGCTGTTCACCGTCGGCGAGGAGGTCTCGCTGGCGGGCGCGCGCGAGCTCGACGCGTCGCGCCTGCGCAGCGACTTCGGGTACGTCTTCGACCACGCCTCGCCGATCGGCGAGATCGTCCTCGACTCGCCCACCCACTTCGCCATCGAGGCGTCCTTCCGCGGCGCGGCCGCGCACGCCGGCATTCGCCCCGAGCTGGGACGCAGCGCGATCCTCGCCGCGGCTCGCGCGATCGCCTCGCTGCCGCTCGGGCGCCTCGACGACGGGGCGACCGTCAACGTCGGCACGATCTCCGGCGGCACCGCCATCAACGTCGTCCCCGAACACTGCACGCTGCTGGCCGAGGCGCGGGCCTTGGGCGAGGAGCGCGCCGACGCGCTCGTCGCGCAGATCGTCGACCGGCTGCACGAGGCAGCCAACCTCCCGGACTGCGACTGCGACGTGGACGTCAGCGTGCGGCGGACCTTCGCCGGCTTGCACCTGCCCGCCAGCAGCCCCGCCGTGCGCGTGGCCGAGCAGGCGCTGCGCGCGTGCGGCCATCAGCCCGTGCGAATCGCCAGCGGCGGCGCCTCCGACGCCAACGCGCTGCTCGCCCAGGGCTTCACAACAGTGAACATGGCCAACGGAACCGAGCGCAACCACGAGCCTGGCGAGCGCGTGAGCGTGCTCGCGCTCGAGGAGATGCTCGACGTCGCGCTCGCCCTGCTGGACGAGGCGGCGGCACTTGCGCCGGCCGCGGCACTGTAGCTTGCAGCGCCGATGCTGAAGCTCCGCCCCGCAACCGTCGTAGAGATCGATCGCGTCGAAGCCGGCGTTGATAACACCGTACCCGACCGTACAGGCGTGCGGGGCGAGCAGCGGCTGGTGGTCGAGCTCGCCAGCGGCGAGGCCGGCGGAGCGCGCCGTCAGGCGATCGCCGACACCGCGCTCGTGGGGCTCGCGCAGGTGGGCGATGAAGTGATCGTCAACGTGCAGGCGCTCGACCTGGGGCTCGGCTCGGGCGGCTTCGACGTCGTCCACGTCAACCTCACCCGCGGCCTCGACGGCGACGGCGATCACGCGAGCGCGCACGTGATGAAGCTCAACTACACGAGCCTCCAGCACGCCGTCCAGACGGTCGAGGAGGAGCGGCTGCGACTGCCGCTGGAGCGCCCCGTGGCGGTGCTCGCGCTGCACGGCCAGCTCGCCGGGGTGGCGTGGGCGTTCGCGCAGGCCGCTCCCGGCGCGAAGCTCGGCTACGTGCAGACCGAGGGCGGCGCGCTGCCGGGCGGGCACTCGCGCACGGTGCGCATGCTGCGCGAGCGCGGGCTGCTCGCCGGCCACCTCACCGCCGGCGCGGCCTTCGGCGGAGAGGCGGAGGCGATCACCACCGCCGGGGCGCTGCACCACGGGCTGCGCGCGCTCGGCTGGGACGCGGCCGTGTGCGGGCCCGGCCCCGGGATCGTCGGCTCGAGCTCCTCACTCGGGCACGGGGGGATGAGCGCGCTCGACTCCGCGCACGTGTCGCTCGCGCTCGGCTGCCCGACGCTGCTGGTCGCGCGCATGTCCTCCAGCGACGAGCGACCGCGCCACCGCGGCATCTCCCACCACACCCTGACCGTCCTCGACCTGCTGCTCGAGCCGGTCACCGTGGCGCTGCCCGCCGGCATGCGCTCGCCCGTCGGCGCCGACCTGCGCGCCGGCCTCGGCGCCGTCTTCGGCGGGGCCATGCCCAGCCGTCCCGCGCTGGCGCTCGACGTCGAGCGCCCGGTGCGCATCACCCGCCACGACTGGCGTCGCGCGAGCGTCGATTTGCCCGCATACGCCGCCAGCGGGCTTCCCGCCGAGACGATGGGCCGCGGCCTCGTGGCCGACCCGCTGTTCTTCGCCGCGGCGCTCGCCGGCGGCGGCGTGCTCGCGCAGCTCGCCGCGCGCACGGCGCCCGCCAGGGAGGACTCCGAGGAGCGGGTGCAGGAGAGCGTGTGAGCAGCTCCTTCGAGGCGCTCGGCGGCGAGACCGTCTACAGCGGGCGCATCGTCGACATGCGCATCGAGCGCTTTCGCTACGCCGACGGCGCCGAGGTCTCCCGCGAGATCGTCCGCCACCGCGGGGCCGTCGCGATCGTCGCCGACGACGGCGAGCAGGTGTGGCTGGTGCGCCAGCCGCGCGAGGCCGTCGGCGAGCCCGACCTGCTGGAGATCCCCGCCGGGCGCCTGGACGTCGACGGCGAGGAGCCGCTTGCGACCGCGCGGCGCGAGCTCGCCGAGGAGATCGGCCGCGGCGCGCGCAGCTGGGAGCCGATCGTCGTCTACTACACCGGCGCCGGCTTCACCGACGAGCGCGTGCACCTGTTCCACGCCACCGACCTGTACCCCGCGCACGCCGACAGCGGCGAGGACGAGCGCATCGAGATCGTCCCCTGGCCGCTGGCCGAGCTGGGCCGCGCGATCGAGGAGTGCCGCGACGCGAAGACGCTGATCGGCCTGCAGTGGCTCGCGCTTCGCCTGCACGTCTGAGCCATCTGAGCGCGCCCCGCGCCCTCAACGCTCGACCGCGCGCCCGCTCGGCGACTGAATGCGGGGTTGCACCGTCAAGGAGCGCCCGTGCTGTCAGCGAAGCTCACCGCATGACGTCCGCCGAGACGGCCTCGCCGTCGATCGCGTCTGGGATCGAGCCGCTGATCCTCGACTTCCTCGCCTACCTCGAGCTCGAGCGCGGCCTGTCGCGCAACACGCTCGAGGCCTACCGCTGCGACCTGCTGCAGCTCGGCGAGTTCCTCGACAGCCGCGGGCTCGTCGCCGAGCGGGCCACGCACGGCGATCTAGCGGCGTTCCTGTCCGCGCTGACGGTCGCGCCGAGCACGCTCGCGCGCAAGGTCGCCTGCCTGCGCTCCTTCTACCGTCACCTGCGCCGCGAGGGGACGATCGAGCACGACCCCACAGCCGAGCTGCGCGGCCCGCGCAAGCCACAGCGCCTGCCGCGCGTGCTCACCCGCGAGCAGGTCGCGCGCCTGCTCGCGCAGCCACGGGGGACCGAGCCGCTGGCGCTGCGCGACCGCGCGCTGCTGGAGCTGATGTACGCGTGCGGCCTGCGCGCATCCGAGGCCGTCGGCCTGGAGCTCGCCGACGTCGATCTCGAGGAGGCGCTGCTGTGCGCTCGCGGCAAGGGCTCCAAGGAGCGGATCGTGCCGATCGGACGCCAGGCGATCGCCGCGCTGCTCGCCTACTGCCAGCGCGGGCGCCCCGCTCTGCTCGCAGCCAACCGAACCGCCGCCAACGTCTCCGGCTCCGCCCGCCCGCCCGCGCAGCTGTTCCTCAACAGCAGGGGCTCCGGCCTCACGCGCCAGGGCCTCTACAAGATCATCCAGGGTCATGCGCGAGCGGCCGGCATGCACGAGCGGATGAGCCCGCACACGCTGCGCCACAGCTTCGCCACCCACCTGCTCGCCGGCGGCTGCGACCTGCGCTCGCTGCAGGAGATGCTCGGCCACGCCGACCTCGCCACAACCCAGGTTTACACGCACCTCTCGGCCGAGCGGTTGAAGGACGCCTACTTCAGCGCGCACCCCCGAGCGTCCATCACACGGTAGACATCCCGCCATGAACGAGCCGCGCCCGACCGTCTCCACCGCCCGGCGGGCGGTCGTGCTGGTGATCGACGCGTGCGGCGTGGGGGCGCTGCCGGACGCCCGCGCATATGGCGACGAGGGGACCAACACGCTCGCCCATCTCGCCGACGCGGTCGGTGGCCTGCGGCTGCCCACGCTGCAGGCGCTGGGGCTCGGCTCGATCGTGCCCCTTGCCGGCGTTCCCGCGAGCGCCGACCCCGCGATTCACGGTCGCCTGCACCCGTTGGGACCGGGCAAGGACTCGATCAGCGGCCACTGGGAGCTGATGGGCGTCGTCGCGCAGCGGGCGCTGCCCACCTACCCGGAGGGATTCCCGCCACACTTGCTCGCGCTGCTCGAACGCGCCACCGGCCATGAGCTGATCTGCAACCGACCGGACAACGGCATCGCCGCGATCGAGGAGTTCGGCGCCGAGCACCTGCGCAGCCGCGCGCTCATCCTCTACACCTCGCAGGACTCCGTGCTACAGCTGGCCGCGCACACCGACGTGGTCGGCGTGGAGGACCTCTATCGCGCGTGCGCGGCGGCGCGCGCGGTGATGAGCGGCGAGCACGCCGTCGGGCGCGTGATCGCACGGCCGTTCACCGGCGCCGCCGGCGCGTTCGCGCGCACCCACGGCCGGCGCGACTTCGCCCTGCGCCCGCCCGCGCGCAGCTACCTGCAGGAGCTGCAGGACGCCGGCGTGCCGGTGCACGGGGTCGGCAAGATCCACGACCTGTTCGCGGGTGTCGGCGTGGACGTCGCGCACGACGGCGCCACGAACGCGCGCGCCTTGAGCGCCGTCGAGGAGCTGCTCGCGGGGCTCGAGCGCGGCCTCGTGTTCGCCAACCTGATCGAGACCGACCAGGTCTACGGACATCGCAAGGATGCCGAGGGCTTCGCGCGCGCCCTGCGCGAGATCGACACGCGCCTGGCGGTCATGCTCGAGCGCCTGCGTCATGACGATCTGCTGATCCTCACCGCCGACCACGGCGTCGATCTCGCCCACCCCGGCACCGACCACACCCGCGAGTACGCGCCGCTGCTGGCGGTAAGCGGTGAGATGCTCGCCGTACGCGCCGGCGGTGGGCGACTCGGCGGCGCGCGCCACGACGGCGTACTGGCGGACGTCGGCGCGACGGTGCTCACGTGGCTGACCGGTCGTGGGGCGGCCGTCGAGCCTGGGGAGGGCGCCCCGTCCGGGGACGGCCCGCCGTCTGGTGAGGGCGCGCTGCGTGGGGGCGCTTTCATCCGGCCGTGAAGTGAAGTCGCTTTTCCGTGAGGTGTATAGCGATGGCTATACACCTCGTTTGATTTGCACAAGCCGACCCCGACCCCTGCCACGGATGCGGCCGCCCAGCATGCGCATAAGCTAGGTGTCGGAGATGCCCGAGCTGCCGGAGGTGGAGACGATCAGAGGCCAGCTCGCGCCGCTGGTGGAGGGCCGCACGCTCGAGCGGATCGAGATCCTCGACCCGCGCTGGTCGCGCCCGCTGGCGCCGGCGGAGCTCGAGGACGCTCTGACGGGCAGGCGCGTCGAGCGCCTGGGACGGCGCGGGAAGTACCTGCTGTGGAGCTTCGACGGCGACGTGCACCTGGCGCAGCATCTGCGCATGACGGGCGCGGTGCTCGCGGAGCCGGATCCAGAGCAGACGCATGTGCGTGTGCGCATGCGGCTGAGCGCCACTCGTCCCGCGCGGCCTCGCCGGCTGGTGGTCGTCGACCCGCGCCGCTTCGGCACCGGCGAGCTGCTGCTCGGCGGGCACGCTCTGGATGAGTTCTTCGCAGCGCGGCTCGGCCTGGAGCCGTTCGACGAGGGCTTCACGGCCAAGCACCTGCGCGAGCTGGCGCGGGGCAGAACGGCGCCGATCAAGGCGCTGCTGCTCGACCAGCGCAAGATCGCGGGCGTGGGCAACATCTACGCCGACGAGGCGCTGTTCCGGGCGGGCGTGCACCCCCGCCGGCCCGCCGGGCGGCTGACGGGCGAGCAGTACGCGCGGCTGCGCGCGAGCGTGATCGCGGCACTGAGCGCGGGCATCGACGCGCGCGGCGCGAGCATCGACGACTTCCGTCACGTCGACGGCGTGAAAGGCTCCTTCCAGGACCAGTTCCTGGTGCACCTGCGCGCGGGTGAGCCGTGCGGCGTGTGCGGCGCGACGATCGTGAAGATGGTCGTGGCCGGACGCGGGACGTACGTGTGCGAGCGCTGCCAGCCGGCGTTCAGGCCGCGGCCGAACCGGTAGACGTTCGCTCCGCTCACATTCCTGAACCGACCAGCTCGTCCAGGCGGCCACTCTCGGCGGCGGCCTGCACCTCGGTGAAGCCGCCGAGCAGCTCGTCGCCGACGATCACCTGGGGGAAGCTGAGCATGCCCGTCCTGCGCGCGAGCTCCGCGCGGCCGCTGGGGTCCTTGGCGAGGTTGATCTCGGCGAACTCGACGCCGCGCGCGTGCAGCAGGCCCTTGACGCGGGCGCAGAACGAGCAGGGCTCGGTGGTGTACACGACGACCTGACTCATTACTTCAGAAAATATAGCGCCGAAGGTCCGATCAACCGGAAAGCAGCCGACAAACGGAGGACCCGATCGCCCAGGTCAGCGCGCACGCACGACGTAGCGCGTGGGCACGACGTTCTCCGTGCGCTTGGGCGGGCGCAGGTACTTGCGCGTCTGTCGTGGCGGCAGTTTCGGGCGCTTGCCCTCGTTGACGTGCTCGTAGGGGACGAGCGAGAGCAGGTGGCTGATGAGGTTCAAGCGCGCGGTGCGCTTGTCATCGGCCTCGACCACATGCCAGGGGCTTTGCTGGGTGTCGGTGTAGGCGAACATGCGGTCCTTGGCCTCGGCGTAGTCGACCCAGCGGGCGCGCGCCTGCAGGTCGATGGGGCTGAACTTCCAGCGCTTGCGCGGATCGGACAGGCGTTTCTTGAAGCGCCGCTCCTGCTCCTCGTCGCTGACCGACAGCCAGTACTTGACGAGCACGATCCCTTCGTTCTGCAGGGACTGCTCGAACAGCGGGCAGAAGCGCAGGAACTCGTCGTACTCGGCGTCGGTGCAGAAGCCCATGACGCGCTCGACGCCGGCGCGGTTGTACCAGCTGCGGTCGAACAGGACGATCTCGCCGGCGGCGGGCAGGTGCTCGACGTAGCGCTGCAGGTACCACTGCGTGAGCTCGCGCTCGCTCGGCTTCGGCAGGGCGACGACGCGGCAGGTGCGGGGATTGAGGAAGGCGATGATGCGCTTGATGACGCCGTCCTTACCGGCGGTGTCGCGTCCCTCGAACACGACCACCAGCCGGCGCCCGGTGGCGACGATCCACTCCTGCATGTACACGAGCTCTGTCTGCAGCCGCAGCAGCTCCTTCTCGTACTGCTTCTCGGAGAGCTCGTCCATGCGGGCAAGTTAGACCATGCGCTCGTCGTCGGGCGCATCGATCACCATAGTGCGATGGCGAGCAGAGCTGTGAGGACGGAGGCGGTGGTGCTGCGCTCGATGCGCTACGCGGAGGCCGACCGCATCCTGCACCTGTACACGCCCCACCGCGGGCGCGTGGGCGCGATCGCGAAGGGCGTGCGGCGCGCGCGCAGCCGCTTCGGCGGACGCCTGGAGCCGTTCTTCCGCCTGCACATCGAGCTGCACGAGGGCCGCGGCGAGCTGCTGACGGTCACCGGCGCGCAGACGATCGACGGCCACGCGCGCCTGCGCGGCGACGCGCAGGCGCTGGACGCGGCGGCGCGGGCGTGCGATGCGGTGGGGCGCCTGTTCGAGACCTCAGAGCCCCATCCGGGCGTGTTCAACCTACTGTGCCGCCAGCTCGCGCTGCTGGACGAGCGCGCGGGGCGGGCGGCGGGCGTGGGGCAGGCCGCGCGCGCGACGGAGGCCGCGGGCGTGGGCGGTCACCCTGCCAGCGAGCACAGCCCCGCCAGCGCCCGTGCGGGTGCGCTTGCGTTTCGCCTGAAGCTGCTGCTGGCGGCGGGGCTGGCGCCGCAGCTGGGCGCGTGCGCGAGCTGCGGCGAGCGCGAGCACCTGGTGGGCTTCTCGGGCGCGGCCGGCGGCGTGGTGTGCGCGGCGTGCGAGGCGGGCTCGTTCCCCTTGGCGGAGGAGGCCCATCGCTTCATGGCAGACGCGCTCGGCCGCGCGCTGACGGACGTCCCGGAGGCGGGCGCGCCGGCGCTCAGCCAGGTGGAGCGGGCGATCGCGGCGACGCTGGAGCACCACGCGCACGTGCGCCTGATGCCGGCGGCGGGGCGCGCGGGCTGATCCTGGCGCCGGCTGCGCGTGCCGATGCATGTATCGTGAGGCGCCGTGGACGAGGGTCTTCCGATCGCGTATCAGGTGCTCGACAAGGGCGTCCAGGTGTTCGCCGCCGACGGCGAGTCCGTTGGCACGGTCCACCACGTGGTCTCAGCGCCCGAGAAGGACATCTTCCACGGCCTGGTGATCTCCACCCCCGACCACGGGCTGCGCTTCGTGCAGGCCGCTGATGTGGCGTCGCTGCACGAGTTCGGCGTGGACCTGCGCATCGATGCGGCGACGGCGCAGAGCCTGCCCCAGCCGGGCGGCGGCGCGCCGGTGTTCGACGAGGATCCGGGCGCGATGAAGGGCTGGCGCCACTGGGTGCACAAGGCGGAGCTGCGCGGCGACTGGAAACGCGAGAACTGAGCGTCGCGGCCGGATTCGCCGAGCGCGTGGCCGCGCAGGAGGAGCGGCTGCTGTCGCCGCTGGCGGCGCGCTCCTATCCGGCGCGCCGCGCGCGCACGGAGGACGACTGCTCGCTGCGCACGCCGTTTCAGCGCGACCGCGACCGGATCGTGCACAGCAAGGCCTTTCGCCGGCTGACGCACAAGACGCAGGTGTTCGTGGCGCCGCGCGGGGACCACTACCGCACGCGGCTGACGCACACGCTGGAGGTGACGAGCATCTCGCGCACGGTCGCGCGCGCGCTGCGGCTGAACGAGGACCTGGTGGAGGCGATCGGCCTTGGCCACGACCTGGGGCACCCGCCGTTCGGCCACATCGGCGAGGAGGTGCTCGACGCCTGCCTGAAAGAGCGCTTCGGCAGCGACTTCCACCACTACGAGCACTCGCTGCGGATCGTCGAGGATCTGGAGCGCGACGGCGCGGGGCTGAACCTGACAGAGCAGGTGCGCGACGGGATCGCGCGCCACTCCAGCCGCGCGCCGCTGCCGGCGACGCTGGAGGGGCGGATCGTGCGCGTGATCGACCGCGTGGCGTACATCAACCACGACATCGACGACGCGGTGCGCGCGGGGCTGCTGCGCGAGCAGGAGCTGCCGAGCGAGCCGATAGCGGTGCTCGGCGACAGCGGCTCGGCGCGGATCGACGCGCTGGTGCACGACATGGTCGAGCACTCCGAGCGCGCGGGAGAGATCGTCCAGGGGCCGCTGGCGGGCCCTGCGATGAGCGCGCTGCGCGAGTTCATGTTCGAGCGCGTGTACCTGGGGCCGGCTGTGCGCGCGGAGCGCGCGAAGATCGCGGCGGTCGTGCGCAGGCTGTTCGAGCACTACGTCGAGCATCCCGAGCGGCTGCCGGGGGGCGCGGGCGAGGACCCGCCGAGCGACGATCTGCAGCTGGCGCAGCGGGTGACGGACTACCTGGCGGGGATGACCGACCGCTACTGCATCAGGCAGTACACGGAGCTGCAGGTGCCGCAGGCTTTCGCCCGCTAGCGTAGCTGCGTGGCGCTGTACACGAACGAGTCCAAGGACCGCGTGCGCGACGCGGTCGACTTCCTGGAGCTGGTGTCAGCGCGCACCGACCTGCGCCGCGCCGGCCCGGCCCGCTACGAGGGCCTGTGCCCGTTTCACGAGGAGCGCACGCCGTCGTTCGGGATCGACCCGACGCAGAAGGTGTACTACTGCTTCGGCTGCCAGGCCTCGGGCGACGTGTTCACGTTCGTGCAGGAGACCGAGGGCGTGGACTTCAAGGGCGCGCTGGAGCTGCTGGCGGAACGCTACGGCGTGGAGCTTCAGCGCGAGGAGGAGGATCCGCGCGAGGCGGAGAGGCGCAAGCGCCGCGAGCGGCTGCTGGAGCTGCTGTCGCGCACGGCGAGCTACTACGAGCGCTACCTGTGGGAGTCCGAGGAGGCGGCGCGGGCGCGCGAGTACCTGCTGGGCAGGGGCCTGGAGGAGCCGGTCCTGCGCGACTTCCGCGTGGGCTACGCGCCGAGCGCGTGGGACCGCGTGCTGAGCGCGTCGCGCAGGGGCGGGTTCTCGGAGCAGGAGCTGTACGCGACGGGGCTGGCGCAGCGCTCGAAGGAGAACGGGCGCCCCTACGACCGCTTCCGCTCGCGGATCATGTTCCCGCTGGCGGACGTGCGCGGGAAGGTGCTGGGCTTCGGCGCGCGCGCGATGCGCGATGACCAGCGCCCGAAGTACCTGAACACCTCCGACAACGACATCTACCACAAGGGCCTGCAGCTGTACGGCGCGGATCTCGCGCGGGCGCACGCGACGAAGGCGGGCGAGGTGATCGTGTGCGAGGGCTACACGGACGTGATCGCGATGCACCAGGCGGGCATGCGCAACACGGTGGGGCTGATGGGCACGGCGCTCACGGGCGAGCAGGTGGGCGAGCTGGCGCGCATGGCGCAGACGGTGCTGCTTGCGCTGGACGCGGACAGCGCGGGGCAGGAGGCGATGCTGCGCGCGTCGAGCCTCGCGGCCAAGCGCAAGCTGGAGCTGCGCGTGGTGCCGCTGCCGGCGGGCGCGGACCCGGCGGAGCTGATCCAGCGCGACGGGCCGGAGGCGATGAGCGCGGCGGTGGCGCGCTCGGTGGCGTTCGTGCGCTTCCGCGTCGAGCGCGTGCTGGCGGCGGGCGAGGACTCCACGCCGGAGGGCCGCGACCGCATGATCGAGCAGCTGCGCCCGGTGTTCGCGACGCTGGCGCCGAGCGCGATGCGCATGGAGCTGACGCGAATGGTCTCCAGCCGGTTGGCGCTGCCGGAGAGCCTGGCCGAGCAGCTGCTGGCGCCCGGTGGGGCGCAGCGCACCGCGCCTGGCGGCGGCGCGGGTGGCGCCGGTGGCGCGGGCGGGGCGCCGGACGGAGGGCAGCGGCGGGCGAACGGCGGGGGGGCGCGTGTCGCGGCCCTTTCGGGACGGGAGGAGACCGAGCGGGCGTTCCTGGCGCTTTGCATCGCCTCTCCCGAGGAGGGCGCTAGGGCGCTGGAGGGGCTGGACGTGGATGCGCACTTCTCCAGCGAGCTGTTGCGGCGTGTCGCCAGGCGCCTGCGCGCGGGCGATCTGAGCGAGCCGATGGCCGAGCGCTCGGGGGAGGGGAAGGGTTTGGACGGGGATCCTGAGCTGAAGCGCCTGCTGGCGGAGCTGATCGTGGAAGCGGGGGCCGAGCAGGCCAACCCGGCGATGCTGGAGGTGCAGCGGCTGCAGCTGGAGCTGGCGCGGGTGGACCGTCAGATTCAGCAGGCGCGGGGGCGGGATGGCTCGGACGTGAGCGCGCTGGCGCGGCGGCGCGCGGAGATCAAACGGGATTTCGATAGGGCTTACGGGGGGGTGCTGGAGCAGACGGGGGATCGGGAGGGGTGAGGTTTGGGCAGGCGTGTGGCGGGTGCTTGGGCGACCGACCGGCGAGCGGTCGAGCGGCGAGCGGCACACTCTGGTCACGCAGAAGTCACAGAACCGGCACAGAAGACACAGACACGAACAGATGTTCGTGCGAGCATTCGGTCCATGGATCGCGCTTCCTTGGAGCAGCTATTGGGACAGGGGCTGTCGCTCGCTGAGATCGGGCGGCGGCTCGACCGGCATGAAGCCACGGTCAGCTACTGGGTCAAGAAACATGGACTGGAGGCGGCGAACCGCGACAAGCACACGGCGCGGGGCGGCATCGCGAGGGAGCGACTGGAGGTTCTAATCGAGGCTGACCTGTCGGTCGCGCAGATTGCCGAGGCGGTCGGTCGCAGCAAGGCGACGGTACGGCACTGGCTGATCCGTTATGGCATGAAGACGCGTAGAGGTCCCGGAAGGCGACCGGCGGGGCAGGCGCAGGCTGCCGAGCAGGCTGGCCTTGCCACGGTGACCATGACCTGTGCCCGCCATGGGAATACCGGCTTCTGCCTCAATACGCGCGGCTACTACCGCTGCAAGCGATGTCGATCCGAAGCGGTGGCTCGCCGCCGCAGGAAGATGAAGACGATCCTTGTCGAGGAGGCCGGTGGCGCCTGCTGCATCTGCGGGTATAGACGGACCATGCGCGCGCTGCACTTCCACCACGTCGAGCCGTCGCAGAAGCGGCACGAGCTCAATGCCAGGGGAGTCGCCCTCGCCCTTGACTCGTTGCGTGCCGAGGCGCGGAAGTGCGTGCTTCTGTGCTCTAATTGCCACGCTGAGGTCGAGGACGGGTTGGTGTCCGTCCCGGCCGATGCGTTGGAAAGGCAGGCCCCTCCGGGGTAGCACATGATGATCCGGGGTAGCTCAATTGGCAGAGTAGTCGGCCGTTAACCGATTGGTTGTGGGTTCGAGTCCCACCCCCGGAGTTGTGACAATCAGCACAATCTAAGGTGGTACAGAGCAGGGCAGTGACGGCCTCTGTCAGCCGAGAGTCCGGTCGAAACCCACCGCTGGCATGCTCGCCGGCGATGCGCTCCCGGTCACGGCTTGTCGTCGGCTATGCGCCTGGCGTCGGCCGTGGCGTAGGGCGCGGCACAGACCCGCCACGACCCTCTTCGATTCCGATAGAGGTCGAAGGGGGCTTGATTTGCTCAGGGGGTAGAGGCTTGGGTGCCATGATGCTCAGTCTATCGCCAGCGCTGCCAGCCACGCGAGCGTCTGGACGACCATGAGCACGCCCAGGGCTCCAGACAGCCACGACATACGCCGTACCTTGGGTGCGTTCTCTGCGCGCAGTGACTGATAGCCATAACCTGCCGCCGCCAACCAGCCCAGCGTCTCAGCCTCGGCCTCAGTTGCAGCTTGCTCGTAGAGTTCGTCGTAGAGCTCGCGAGCATCTACCGCGAACTTGAGCTGCCATGGCGCGAGCAGAACCGCGGCCGCGACGAGCCCGAGGACGAGCGCAACGAGCGCGACCCAGCCAAGCGCGTGAAGTCCGCGGGCGCGAACGGTCGTTGCTCCCAGAAACGAAGCGACCAGCGCGTGCGCCGCGAGCAGCGTCCCGGTTCGCTGGCGCACTCCCGACACGAGCGACTCCTGGTCGCTCAACGCTGAGCGGCCGGCCTCGTAGGTGATCTCCTCGAGCGACGGCACGCGCGCGACGGTAGAGGAACCATCGGACGGGCTACCCTGCGTGGCAATGACGACCGGAGGGCCGGCGAGTCGCGCGGACGCAGGTATGGCTACGCTCGGCGTCGTGGCGTATGACCCGCTGTTCGACAGCGCGTGGCACAAGTGGGCGCAGGCCATGCGTCACTCCGAAGCGCTGGAGGCTGAGATCAAGACCATGCGCCGCGACGGTCGCCCGCAGCCTGGGTTCGCCAGCCGTGCGAAGTACGAAGCGCACCGTCACGGCTTCGGGGTCTACGTCGAGCGCATTGCTGAGACTCCACCGAGACAGCTCCTGCTGCTCGGGGACGCGGCGAACAACTTTCGCGCCGCCCTCGACCATTTGGCTTGGGCCGTGGTCTGTCGAGGGCACACCCCGCCCGACAAGCTGACGAAGGACGAGCAGCGAGCCGTCTACTTTCCGATCGTCGGCACGACCTGGAGGCAGTTCGACGGGGAACTGCCGAGCAAGCTCCCCGGCGTTAGGCGTGCAGACGTCGCAAAGATCAGGGCGCACCAGCCATACAAGAAGGGCGCGCGAGCCCGGCCCAGGCACTACCTCACGCTGATGAAAGAGATCAACGACGGGGACAAGCACAGGACGATCCAGCCAATCTGGGTCCAGCCCGTCAAGGCATGGGTAGAGGTCACGGATCAGCGGGACTGTGTTGTCCCAACCCGCACTAACAGACTCCGACCTAATCCATTGAAGGTGGGCGCAGAGATCACATTTCTGCACGCCCGCAAGACCGGGCCAAATCCCGAGATCGACGTGGAAGCGGGAATCCTCGCGGAACCATGTGTCCAGCGCCAAGTGAGCGTCGAAACGTGGCTGAGCATCACAAAGAAATCCGTCGCCCAGCTCCTGATGCAATTCTCCGAGCCACCGCCGGAGATCAACGACTGAATCGGTCATCGGCGCTCACCGCGCCGATGTTGTTCGGGGTCTTTGCGCCCCTGGGGTAGCTCGACCCGCGAACCGGGGTAGGCGCCCGAAGCGGGCGCGTGAGCCGCCCCGCCGCTATTGGGCGCTGGCGTTTCGCCAAACCCTCCTAGGGCGAATGCCGTGGTCGGTGGTTTCTCCCCGAGGGCTTCTCTGGTCAGGATCTGCAGGCCCGGCTGTCCGATTTGCCCGACGCTCAGCGCGTATAAGCCGAGGCGTAGCCCGCAGGGGGCGCGACGCGGTTCGGTCATGAGGGCGAATGTTCCCGAGCTATCTGCGTAGCGCCAATCGCGAAACGCCTCGGCGGCACGGGTAGGCCGATACCTCGTAGTCAACCAGGCCGGCGTCCGTGCCCGCACGAAGAACGGCCAGCGCGTGCCCTTCGGCGCTCCCGGAGTCGCTGAGGTGGAGAAGAGCGTGCGCGTGTGGCCGTGCGCGTCGAGCGAGCACACGAGCAGCCGGTGGCCTGCCTCCACTCATACCGCTCGTCTGCGGATCGGCCAATTCGAAAATCCAGAACACCGAACGGGCAGCGCATCTACTAAGGCTGTCTGCGCGCGTTCGTGGCGCTGACGTACGAGGCCGAGGATCGCCAGCTCGACCTGTACGCGCTCTGCCAAGAGTCCGCATATATGAGTTCACCGAGATATAGAGATTCTGTATAGTGCGTGCAGTCCCGACAACTTGATCATGGGAGGAGTCCTGAATGAGGGTGCTGGAAGATGTGCGGCGCAGTCACGCGCGCGCGAATAACGACCGGGTCGCGGCGCGGCCGGCTTACATGATCTCGATGGGCGCATTCTGCGCGTTCCTCGCCGTGCTCTTCACAGGGGTGGCGACGGCGGACGCGAATACCCAGACCTTCAACTACACCGGAGGCGAGCAGACGTTCACAGTGCCCGCGAACGTAACGAGCGTGGAAGTGACGGCGATCGGTGGGCACGGCGGCAGCGCAGCGGCGAGCGGTGGCGCTGCGGCGGAAGTGAGCGGCACGCTCGCTGTCACTCCCGGCGAGACGCTCTATGTAGAGGTGGGCGGCAGCGGCCAGAACGGGAACCCAGACGGTGGAGGTTTGGCCGCCGGTGGGTTCAACGGCGGAGCGCCTGGCGGCGCAGGGGGTGGTGGCGCATCGGACATACGCACCTCGCCGCGCGCTGACGGCCTCTCCCCCGATGACCGGCTGATCGTGGCGGGCGGCGGTGGCGGTAGCGGGCAGAGTGGCGAGTGCCAGGGCGGCGCCGGCGGCGCCGCCGAACAAGATGGGGAAAAAGGCGACGGTTGCGGCAACGAAGGCGGCGGCGGTGGCTCACAGAAAGCTGGGGGAACAGGCGGTAGTGGAGGTTGTGGTCCAGGCCAGGAAGGCCAGCTCGGGATCGGCGGTGAAGGCGGCGGCGAAGGCTGTGGCCTAGACATAGGTGGTGGTGGAGGAGGCGGCCTATACGGCGGTGGCGGCGGCTGCGGCGCCTCACTGGACAGCAGCGGTGGCGGCGGTGGCGGCTCCTCGCTCGTGCCTGCGGGCGGCAGCTCCGAGCTTGCCTCGCCCGGCGCGGCGCCGGAGATCGAGATCGTCTACGTGTCCTCGCCTCCCCCGGTGGTCGTAACGGAACCTGCGTCGGGGGTGACCTCGAGGGCGGCGACGTTGAACGCGACCGTCAATCCGGAAGGCAGCGCGGTGACTACGTGCACGTTTGAATACGGCACGACGATCTCCTACGGGTCGAGCATCCCGTGCTCCTCGCTTCCCGGCTCGGGCACGAGCCCAGTCCCCGTCTCGGCGGGGGTCTCCGGCCTGATGCCCAGCACGACGTATCACTTCCGGATCGTGGCAGCGAACGGCTCCACGGCAAAAGGCTTCGATCGGAGCTTCACAACGCTGCCGCCCGAGGAAGAACTACCCGAAATCGGCAGGTGCCAGAAACTGAAAAAACCAACAGGCAAGTACCAGGACGCGGGCTGCACGATCAAGAGCGCGGGCGAAGACAGCGGGTCCTACGAATGGGCCTTCGAACCGGGCGGCGCCCGATCGTTCACCTTCAAGAACGGCGCGGCGACGCTCGAAACGGTGGGAGGGGCGAAGATCAAATGTCTCGAAAACACCTATAGCGGCGAATACACCGGCTCGAAATCGGGGTTGGTCAACCTGAAACTGACCGGCTGCGAACCCACCAACCGCTTTGGCATCACATGCCAGAGCACCGGGGCGCATTCAGGTGAAGTCAACTTCAACACCCTCGAAGGTCATCTCGGCTATATCGAGAACGGCACCGAACCCACGGTGGGGATGGCGCTCACGCCGACCGCGCTCGAGCAGCCGTATGTGGCGCAGCTCCATTGCGGCGAAGTTCCAGTCGCGATCACCGGCGGGGTGATCGTTCCCTACTCGGCCGTGAACAAGATGACGGCGACCTTCACGGTCCCGCTCAAAGCGACGAAAGGCGTGCAGACGCCAGAAGCGCTGGAAGGCGGCTCCCCAGAGCTGTTGAGCATGATCATCGGCGAAACGGCTTCCGAACAGGCGGGGCTGAAAGCCTCCGACAAAGTCAGCAACCAGGAAAGCCTCGAGATCAAAGCGTCCTAGAGGCATCCGTGTGCTCGCCTCCCGGGCACGGCGCAGGTCGTGCCCGGGAAGGGGAGCTGCGGCGCCTCGATCCGTCGATTCGTGCGCAGCGCGTTGGCGGCAGGCCTGTGCAGCCGCCGTCTCGGTCTGCTCGCGGAGCTGGAGACGACAGAGCAGCCCCTTCAACGGCTGCGGGCGAGCTCCTCGACGAGCCCGGCGGCAATTGCGCCGGAGTCACGCCCGTCGGCCCACCGCGCCAAATCCCGCGCCCGCGCCCGCATCGTCCCATCCCCGAGCGCCCGCTCCACGGCGAGCCGCAGCACCCGCGGCGTGACGAACCGCCGCGGCACGCGTACCCCGGCGCCGGCCCAATCCAGCCGGGCGGCGTTCTCGTTCATGTCGCCGACTGCCGGGCAGGCGACGACGGCGCACCCTGAGGCGAGCGCGCGCACGAGCGTGCCGTGCCCGGCGTGGCAGACGACGAGATCGCACGCGGGCATGGTGCGCGCGTAGGAGACCCAGTCGACGACGCGGGCGTTGTCGGGCACGGGCAGCGAGCGCGGCGGCAGCCGGCGGTTGTAGGTGGCGAGCACGCGCACGGGCATGTCACGGAGACCACGCAGGGCGGCGCGCAGCATGGTGTGCTGTGAGTCCTGGGCGGTGGAGGGCGCGATGAGCACGAGTGGCGCGTCCGCCGCCACGCCACGAGACCCCCCGCTGGGCAGCTGGATGTCGCGCGCTGGCGGCTCCCACATGAGCGGCCCGACGACGTGCGTATTTGGATCCCACTCACCAGGAGCGCGCGGGTACTCGAGCTGCGGGAAGGTGGCGACGAGCGCGAGCTGGCGGCTGATGCCCCCGTGGACGTGATCGAGCGCGGGCAGCGAAAGCCGCGCGCGCGTGTGGTTGAGCTCACGGCGCCCGAGCTCGAGCCCGGTGTCGACGGCGCGCCCGGCGCGACGCCAGAGCGCGCGCCCGGCGGCGGTGCGGGGCATGCGCGCGCCGAGCGAGTAGATGGGGAAGTGGGGGGAGCCGTGCGGGTGGACGTGGGGGATGAGCGTGGCGCAGGGCGTACGGTGAAGCTCGGCGGCGAGGGCGGGGGCGAGCGTGAGGATGTCGGCGACGACGACGTCGGGCGCGAGCTGACGCACGAGCGGCACGGTGTCGCGGGTGGCGTGGACGACGGCCTCGTAGAAGTCGAGGTCTGGAGAGCCCGCCCCGCCGGAGGGGAAGACGTGGTACTCGGGCGCGGGCGCGAAGTCGATGCCCTCGGCCTCGACGTGGGGCTGCCAGCGGCGCCAGGTCTGCAGCGTGACGTGGTGTCCGCGGGCGACCAGGGCGCGCCCGAGGGCGATCATGGGAAACGCGTGCCCGGGGTCGCCGAAGGCGCCGAGCAGTACGCGCCTGGGCGCGGGCGCGTCCATGTCCGCGCCCGTGTGTGCGCGTTGGCGGGCGGCGCGGTCGCTTGCCACGGGGCGCTCGCCCTGGAGGGTCAGGCGGCGAGCTCGGCGAGCAGGCGCAGCTGCTGCAGGCGCTCGGGGGCGGTGAAGGCGGTGGGGGTGACGCCGAGGGTGCCGACGCCGGCGTCGCGGTAGATGGCGAGGCGTTCGCGGATGACGTCAGGAGGACCGCACAGGGAGACGGTGTCGATGAGGGCGTCGGGGATGGCGGCCATTGCCTCGTCGCGCTTGCCTTCGAGGTAGAGGTCCTGGATCTTCTGGGCCTCGTCCTGGAATCCGTAGCGCTGGACGAGCTGGTTGTAGAAGTTCTGCTTGCGGGAGCCCATGCCGCCGACGTAGAGGGCGATGAAGGGGCGCATGGTGTCGCGCCCGGCCTGGAGGTCGTCGGTGATGCAGAGGCTGACGGTGGGGGCGATGTCGAAGTCCTCGAGCGATTTCCCCGACCGGTGGGCGCCTTCCTGGAGCAATGGCCGCAGCTCGGAGACGTGCTCGGGGGAGAACAGCGTGGGGATCCACCCGTCGGCGATCTCGCCGGCGAGGGCGGTGTTCTTGGGGCCGATGGCGGCGAGGTAGATGGGGATGCGCTCCTGGACGGGGGAGATGGTGAGCTTGAGCGCCTTGCCGGGCCCGTCGGGGAGCGGCAGCTCCAGGGTCTCGCCGTGGAACTCGACACGCTCGCGGGCGAGGGCCATGCGGACGACGGCGACGTACTCGCGTGTGCGCTGGAGCTGCTTGGCGAAGCGCTGCCCGTGCCAGCCCTCGGCGACCTGCGGCCCGGAGGAGCCGATGCCGCAGATCATGCGCCCGTTCGAGAGCTGGTCGATGGTGGCGGCGGTCATGGCGGTCATGGCGGGCGAGCGGCCGGGCATCTGGAAGATGCCGGCGCCGAGGCGGATGGTGGAGGTCTGCCCGGCGAGCCAGCCGAGGACGGTGGCGGTGTCGGAGCCGTAGGCCTCGGCGGCCCACACGGAGTCGTAGCCCAGCTTCTCGGCCTCGAGGACGATGGTGAGCTGGTCCTGGGAGGTGAGGCCCATGCCCCAGTAGCCGATGTGCACGCCGAGCTTCATGTGCATGTTTCCTTTCAGGAGGAGGGAAATCGTTGCCAGCTTGGAAGGCGTGCCATACGCTTGCGGCGCACCACCGAGGATTGGCCGGACGGCCAGGACGGCGGTGCACAGCGTATGCGAAACGGCGACGGCGACAGAGCGAGCCCGGTGGAGCGCCTGCGAACGGCGATCGACTGCATGCCGATCTCCACGCGCGAGGCGATGCTGGCGGGCGTGCGCGCGAACGAGCGGATCATCGCGGGGGCGTACGTGGATGGCGAGGGGGGCGTATGCCCGATGCTGGCGGCGCACCGCTGCGGCGGGCGCACGGACTTCCTGTCGTTCGCACGCTCGTGGGACCGCTTCACGCGCGCGAGCGGCCGCGCGCGGGCGGCGACGGAGCGCGTGGTGCGCATCCTGACGGCGCAGCTGGAAGACAGCGTGATGAGCGCGAGCGGCCTGGAGCTGGACGTGGCGATCAGGGAGCACCGCGAGCTGGTCAGCCGCGGGCGGCGCGGGCGCACGAGGCTCCCGGACGCGGCGGACCCGTCGGGGGAGATCACGGCAAGGCGCGTGCGCAGACCGTGGGTACGGCGTTTCTTGGGAGACAATGTCGCCCCCGTGACCGACCGGCGGCCGCGGCGGCCGGTCTCAGCGGTGGGCTGATCGAGCCGACGCCCGCGGCCGGCTGGCACCGACGCGCCGCCCCTGACTAGAGCCCCTCGCCGGGCCGCACGAACATGATCTCGGGCACGACGCAGGCGGGGGAGACGCGGAGCAGGAAGCGCACGGACTCGGCGACGTCCTCGGGGCGGATCATGTCCTCGGCGGGGACATGCTCCTTGACGAAGTCGGTCATGGGGGTGTCGACGAAGGCGGGGCACAGGGCGGTGGACTTGATGCCCTCGGCGCTCAGCTCCTTGTTCATGGCCTCGGTCCAGCCGACGACGCCGTGCTTGGCGGCGGAGTAGACGGACAGCCACGCCTCGCCGTGCTTGCCGGAGATGGAGGAGGTGTTGACGACGAGCGCGTTCTTGTGCTCGCCGGCGGCCTCCCTGAGCAGGGAGACGCATTCGCGGTAGAAGATGACGATGGAGCGGAGGTTGATGTCGAGCTGCATGTCGATGCGCTTGGTCTGGATGTCGGCGACGGCGGCGCCGACGCCGACGCCGGCGTTGTTGACGAGCACGTCGAGGCGCCCGTACTTCTCGCGGTGGGCGGCGACGACCTTCTGGATGTCGGCCTCGTCGGAGACGTTGCCGGCGACGCCGTGGACGTCGAACCCGTCGGCGGCGAGACGGGCGACGGCGGCGTCGAGCTTGTCGGGTCGCCTGGCGGTCATGGTGATGCCGAACTCCTCCTCGCCGAGCACCCTGGCGATGGCCAGCCCGATGCCGCTGGACGCTCCGGTGACGATCGCTGCACGCTCTGCTGACATCTGCCGTCCTCTCCCTTGGTGGTCCGAATCGAAGCGACCGCCCGACCAGCGGGGCGGCGCGCGGGAGCATCCCACATGCTCGCTGGTAGCGTCTGCGCAAGCGCGCACGGCCCAGTGCCGAGCGCGCGGCGGGCCCGTAGCTCAGTTGGTTAGAGCTGTCGACTCATAATCGATAGGTCGCAGGTTCGAGTCCTGCCGGGCCCATGGCGGGAATGCCTGCAAATGAACTGATACGCACCCTCGGCGGAGCTGGTCACAAACGGTGGGTCCTGTTCGTGTAAGAGATATATGGAGCCGACGGCGCACGATGACCGAGAGCTGCTGCGCGCCGCCCGGCGCGGGGACGCAGAGTGCTTCGGAACGTTCTTTCGCGAGCACCACCGCGTAGTTCTGGCGTTTCTGGCTCGCCGCGTCGATGAGCCAGAGGTCGCGGCGGACCTGCTCGCCGAGACGTTTGCCGCACTGCTCACGGTCGTGCGTGATCCTCGGCGGGATCTACCTGCGAGCCCGCTGGGGTGGCTGTTGGTCACGGCCAGAAATCTGCTGATCGATCGCCACCGGCACGGCATGGTCGCCGAGGCGGCACGCCGACGGTTCCAGCTCGCACCCGTCGCACTGGACGACGGTGACATCGAGTTGATCGTCGAGGCAGGTCGAGACGACGAGCTGCTCAGGCGCATCTACGAGCTGCTGCCGGTCGAGCAGGCGGACGCACTTACCGCGCGCGTTGTCGACGAGCTCGACTACGAGGTCATCGCTGGTCGTGCGAACACCAGCGAGGCCGTTATCCGAAAGCGCGTCAGTCGCGCGCTTGCCACCCTCAGAGCCGCAATGGGGAGCTAGACCATGTCGACCTTTATCGATCGCCTTGAAACCGACCTCGTCCGCGCCTGTGATGCACCGGTCGCCACTCGGCGGTCATGGCCGGCTCCGCTGCAGAGCCTCTCGCGCCGCGGGAGGCTTCGGATGCTGGCCGTTCTGACTGCGGTTGCCGCGATCGCCACCCCGGCGATCGCGATCGGGGTGGCGCCAATCCTGCGTGATTTCTTCGGGCAGCCTGTCAGCACGACCGCCGACGCCCCGCCCGCCGAACAGCTCGCGCTGCTGGGCATTCTGCGTGATCCCCCGCCGGGGGCCTCCGCGGATCCCGCGATGCTCGGCTCATCGATTCTCCCGGGTATCCATGGGGTCAGGATGAACTACATCCGACTGCTCCCGCCGGCGCCGGGATTCCCGCACCAGCTGCTCTACACCGCCACCAGCGGTGACCTTGGGGTGGGAGACCCGCCGGCGGGCGCCGATCCGGCGATCGAAGCCAAGAACCTGATCTGCGTCGAGGAGGTCGAAGCCAGTGGCGCCGGCGGGGATTGCACTGAAACGAGCGTGCTGACATCCGGACACTGGCTTGAGAGCGCCGGCCTGGACGGGTACGGGCTCGTGCCCGACGGCGTCGCCACCGTCATCCTGCGCTATTCCGACCATCCCGCCCAGACCGAGACGGTGACGGATAACACGTTCTCGTGGCAGGGCTATCCCGCGCCCGCGGGGCCCATCACGGGCAACGCAGGACAGCCGAGTCCCGGTCCAACCCCGGAGATCCCCATCAGCATCACGTGGCTGGACTCCAATGGCAAGGTTCTATCCACCCACACCAATGCCAACGCGGTCTCTTGAGTCTCACGGGACAGGTCTTTAGCCAAGTTCGGTTACATGGCTCTGTGAACACGCTGCTTCCCTCGAAGGCCGGCCCGGTCCCGGACAGGTTGACGATCTGGCCGGTCGACGACGGCCGCTACGGGCTCGACGCGACCTTCCATGGCGCCACCGGCTACGAACGCGCCCAGAAGCACCGGGCGCAGCTCGAGCATGACGGCGTCCCGCACACCTTCCGCCAGGAGCTGGACGGCGCATGGACGCTCCGCTTCGGTCCGCTGCCGGCGGCGGACATCGCGGCTGCGCTCGGCGCTTTTGTTTACTGATCCGGCGCAAATGAGCGCGCTGCGCTACTCCACCGTCTGCACGTGGGACACCAGCCGCCCGTCCACAAGCGCGTGTACCGCGAACCCCTGCGGCTGATCGCTCGCGACGAACCGCAGATCATCGCGAGCGCGTAGATCGAGAAGCACCGTCGAGTTCGTGCTCGGGCAGATCAACAGAGGCCGCCCGGCGAACGTGGTCGTCATCGTCGTGTGCACATGCCCGCAGGTGATCGCCTGCACCTGTGGATGGCCGCCCAGCAGCGCCTCCAAAGCGCCCCGATCCTCAGCGTCCAGAGCGATCGCGTCCATCACGCGCACCCCCGTGAGCACCGGTGGATGGTGCAGGGCCAGCAGCGTGGGCGCGTCGGGCTGTTCCCCAAGCGTCTCGTCGAGCCAGCTCATCTCCTCGTCGCCCAGCGCGCCTGCGTCGTCGCCCGGTCGGGTGCTGTCACACCCGACCAGGCGCATCGGCCCGCACTCCACCGCGAAGTGCACTCGCGTGCCGGCCTGTGCAGGGGCTGGCCCGAACCTGGCGCGCAGCAGGTCGCGATCGTCGTGGTTGCCGGGGATCGCGTGCAGGGGCACGCCAAGCGGTGCGAGCAATTCGTACACCTGCTCATAGGCGGCGCGCGACGGCGTGTCGGCGAGATCGCCGCTCAGCAGCACCGCCTGCGGCCGCGGCTGCAATGCCTCCACTCGGCGCACCGCACGCTCCAGCCTCTCGGCCGGGCCGCGGCCATCCTCGCCCGCGCGTATATGCAGGTCGCTCAGCTGGACGAGCGTCGCCGGCGAGGCGCCCTCGGTGTCATGGGATTGGGATACGGTCATGTTGGTGATGCTGGCGCAACGTTCGTCGGTCAGACTTGCACGAACACCGCAGGCGAGGCCGCGACAGCTTGGAGGAGAGCCCATGACCGACGCCAGCCTTGAAGCGATCGACGATCGACCCACCCTCATCTTCGAGCCACTGAGCGAGGCCGATTCGCTCGCTGCCTGGCCCGACGCTCACGAGCGCTGCGCCGCGCGGTTCGGCGTCGCCCCCGAGCTCGGACGCCGGGCCGTCGATCCGTCGCCGCTGCCCGGCAACCCGCCGGAAGTCCCCGTGAGCCCACGCTGCCAAGCCTGAGGACCGACGGGCTGCTCGTCCTGCACTACCATCGCAACTGCTTGGTGAGAGTCCGAGAGGAGTCGCAGATGGCCGACCGGATCTGGGGGGCATGAGCACCGTCCTGATCACCGGCTCCGCCGACGGGCTCGGCCAACTGGCCGCGCGGCAGCTGCTCACGCGCGGCCACGATGTCGTCCTGCATGCGCGCGACGAGGAGCGAGCACGGGACGCGCAGCTCGCGCTACCAGGTGCCGGTCGCGTGCTCGTCGGCGACCTGTCGAGCATCGCGCAGACGCGCTCGGTCGCCGAGCAGGCGAACGCCGCCGGACGGTTCGATGCGGTGATCCACAACGCGGCCGTCGGCTCTCGCGAGCCGCGCCGGATCGAGACCGTCGACGGGCTCGCGCACGTGTTCGCCGTCAACGCTCTCGCTCCCTATCTGCTCACGGCCCTGATCGAGCCTCCGCGCCGGCTCGTGTACCTCAGCTCGGGCATGCACCGGAGCGGCGACCCCGATATCAGCGATCTGCAATGGCTGCGGCGAGCATGGGATGGCTCGCAGGCCTACTCGGACTCCAAGCTGTTCGACGTGGTGCTCGCGTTCGCCGTCGCGCGCCGCTGGCCCGACGTGCTCTCGAATGCGGTCGAGCCGGGCTGGGTTCCGACGAAGATGGGCGGTCCTGGCGCGCCCGACGACCTCGAGGCGGGCGCTGAGACGCAGGCGTGGCTGGCGGTGAGCGAGGACCCCGACGCGACCGTCACCGCAAGCTACTTCTTCCATCAAAGGCCACACGCGGTTAACCCCGCCGCGGTGGACGTCGCGGTCCAGGAGGGACTCCTCAGCGCCTGCGAGCAGCTCACCGGCGTCGCACTGCCGGGTTGACATCTGGTACCGCGGGTGTGCTACGGTCGCCGCTCGCCGCGGTCCGTCGAGGGGAAAGTGCGGACCGGCGAGCTATCGGCCGACTCGTGCGGCCAGAGGGAGGAGTTGGGGATGGTCAAGGGGACCGCTGTGCTCGATCGCTTCGCTGTGCGCAGGATGCTGCTGTTGTCGGGGGTGATCGCCGCGCTGCTCGTGCCGTCGGTCGCCAGCGCCACGATCACGTCGGTCTTCGGGACCGTGAGCTGCACGACGCAGGCGACCGGCGAAACCGCTGGGCAGCGCTGGTGCGGCAGCACGGCCGGCACGACGGTTCCGAGCTGGGACGGCACGAAAATAGACGTGTCCGTCGCCTTCCCGCCCGCCACGGGAGCGGACGACGACTATCCGGTGATCGGCATCTACCACGGCTGGGGCTCCACCAAGATCCTCCCCTCCAGCGCGCAGGCGCAGCGGTGGCTGAAACAGGGCTACGCCGTCTTCAGCCAGACCGACCGCGGCTGGGGCGACTCATGCAAGGCCAGCGAAAAAGCCCTCGCGGGATGCGAACACGGCTACGTCCACCTGATGAGCAGGCGCTACGAAGTGCGCGACGCTCAGTACCTTCTCGGCCTGCTCGCCGAAGAAGGCGTGATCAACCCGCAGGAGATCGGCGCCACCGGCGAGAGCTACGGCGGCGGGATGTCCGAGGAGCTCGGCTCGTTGAAGGACCGCGTCGAACTCACCGACGGCGAACTGATCCCATGGGTGAGCCCCGGCGGCAAACCGATGAAGATCGCGGCGACCGCGCCCGAATGGCCGTGGACGGACCTGGCACAGGCGCTGCAGCCAAACGGCAGCAACCTCGACTATGTCGCCGAAGCGCCCTACTCGGGCATGCTCGGCAACCACGAATTCGGCATCGAGAAGCGGGCCTGGAACGAAGACCTGTACCTCGACGGCACGCTGCTCGGGGCCTACTACGCGACCGCGCCCGCCGAACCCGAAGCGAACATCACCGAATGGTACAACTCGAACGCCACGGGTGGCCCATATAACGGCAAAGCGCTGGCGATCCAGCAGGAAGCCCAGCTGCCCAACCACAGCGCCTACTACACCAACCTCTCTGAAGCGCCGGCGCCGGCACTGCTGCAGAACGGCTGGAACGATGACCTGTTCCCCGTCAGCGAAAGCGTCGACTACTACAACAAGGTCCGCGCAAGCTACCCCAACGCGCCGATCCAGCTCTACGGCCTCGACTATGGCCACAACCCGCGCTCGGCGACGTCGCCCTCGGCGGCCGACGTGGCGCTGCTCAACGCTGCTCAGAACGAATGGTTCGAATACTACGTCAGGGGTCAGGGCAGCGAACCCGCCAACGCTCACGGCGGCGTGACCGCCATCACGAGCGCCTGCACGGGCGAAGCGACGACCGCGGGAACTGTGTACAAAGCGTCCAACTGGGCGAGCCTGTCACCCGGTGAAGTCAACCTCCAGGGCGCCGGCGAACAGACGATCGTCGCTCCCGGGACCGCGCCGAAAACGGCTTTCACCTCGGGCACCGTGTGCACGACCGAAGTGGCCGGCGAAAACGCCTCCGCCGCGACGTACAAGCTCGCGCCCGCTCCCGCCGCCGGCTTCACGATCGCCGGCTCGCCGACGGTCGTCGCCGAATTCTCGACGCCGATCAAGAACGACCAGATCGTCGCGCGGCTGATGGACGTCAGCGAAGGCGGCGCCGGCAAGCAGCGGCTGATCGCCCGCGCCCTCTACCGGCCGATCGACCCCGAAGGCGGTTTCACCAAGCAGGTCTTCCAGCTGCACCCGCAGGCGTGGAAGGTCGAAAGCGGGCACGTCGTCAAGCTCCAGCTGCTCGTGCAGGACTCGACGTACGCGCGCAGCTCCTCGAGCGCGACCACGCCCGCCGCGTCGATCCAGGTGAAGAACCTCGAACTGCGCCTGCCCACGATCGAAGCGCCCGGCAGCGACGAAGGGCTCGTGCGCAAGCCGCTGGCCGAGTACCTGCCGCCGGCGTACACGCTCGCGCGCAACGTCACCCCAGCGGTGCCCGGCGCCCCGCGCGTGAGCGCCGGCGCCAACCCGAGCTCCAGCGGCGTGTTCACGCTCTCCTGGGAACCGTCGCAGGCGGCCGCCGCGCTGACCTACACGCTGCAGCACAGGAACGCCGACGGTAGCTGGAGCACGCTCGCAAGCGGCCTGACGAGCCCCGAATACGCGTTCACGGCCGGCGGCCCGGAGGGCGAAGGAACGTGGACCTACCGCGTCACCGCGGCCAACGAAGGCCCCGAAAGCGAATACTCGCCCGTCTCGGCCGAAGTCAAGGTCGACGAGACCGCCCCGAACGCGCCCTCGGCGAGCGCCTCGCGCTCCCCCGACTACGCGGGCGGCGGCGGCTGGTACAGGGAAAGCGTGGAAGTCGCCTTCGCCGCCAACGGCGACCCGACGCTGTCCGACGGGAGCCCCGGCAGCGGCGTTGATCCGGCGACGCTGTCATCCGCGCAGACGTTCGACACCAGCGGCTCGCACACGGTGTGCGGGACGGTCGCCGACAACGCCGGCAACCTCTCGGCGCCGGGATGCATGACGGTGCAGGTCGACGCGACGCCGCCGAGCCTTGAGATCAGCTGCCCGGCGTCGGTGACGGTCGGCGGCGAAGCCAGCGCGACGTTCACCGCCTCCGACGGCTACTCGGGCCTGGCGAGCGAACCGGGCGGGACGATGCCGATCGAAACGAGCACCGCCGGGGAAGAGACGGTCAGCACCACGGCGGTCTCCAACGTCGGCCTGCAGACGACGAAGTCGTGCACGACCGACGTCGGCTACTCCACGCCCGGCGCGCCGGCTCTGGCGCTCGGCACGAGCCCCAACGCCAATGGGCTGTTCACGCTCGGGTGGACCGGCGCCGACCCGCTGCAGTACCTCGGCCTCAGCTACACGCTGCAGCGCCACGACGCGGCCACCTCTGAATGGTCGACGGTGGCCAGCGGGATCGAAGCGCTGAGCTATGAGCTCACCGGCGCGGGACAGGAAGAAGGCACGTGGGTCTACCGCGTCCGCGCCTCCGACCCGGAGCACGGCCAGACGACGGAATGGTCGCCCGCCTCGGCGCCGGTGGTGGTCGACGAGACCCCGCCGTACGCCCCGACGGCCTCCGCGCCGGCGCCCACCTACTCCGGCGACGGCGGTTGGTACAAGGACAGCGCCACCGTGTCGTTTGCGAGCAAAGGTGACCCCAGCCTGTCTGACGGGAGCCCCGGCAGCGGCGTGAGCCTCGCGACGCTGTCCTCGCCGCAGACGTTCGACGCCAGTGGCTCGCACACGGTGTGCGGGACGGTGGCCGACAACGTCGGCAACGTCTCGGCGCCGGGATGCCTGACGGTGCAGGTCGACGCGACGCCGCCGAGCCTGGAAGTGAGATGCCCGGCGACGGTCGGCATCGGCTCGAACGCGGATGCCACAGTGGTGGCATCCGACGGCTACTCGGGGTTGGCGAGCAACCCCAGCGGGACGGTGCCGATCAACACCGGCAGGGCCGGGCCGCAGACGATCACGCGCACTGCCGTCTCCAACGTCGGTCTGCAGACGACGAGCTCGTGCACGACCACGGTCGGGTACTTCGTGGTCGTCTCGGGGCCTGTCAACGGCAACCTCACCGTCAGGGCCGGTGAAGCATTCGAGCTCACCTCGACGGCGAGGGTCGGCGGACGGGTGACGGTGAAGGCCGGCGGCGCGCTCGACATCGAGGGGGCGACGCTGTCGAGCTCGCTCACGGCCACGCACGCCGCGCTTCTGCGAGTCTGCGGAGCGAGCATCGCCGGCGCCGTCAAAGCAACCGACGCGAGCGGCATGGTCGTGATCGGCGAAGGCACAGCCGAATGCGCCGCCAACACGATCTCGGGAGCGGCAAACATCAAAGGCGCCACGGCGGGCGTGCTCGTCGACGGAGACGGTTTCGGATCCTCGCTGACCGTGAGCGGGAACTCCGGGGGCACGACCGTCACGCACAACAGGGTCGCGCGGGCGCTCACCGTGAAAGCCAACACCGGAGCGGTCGTGGACAGACCCAACGAAGTCACAGGGAAATCGAAGCTGCAGTAGCGCGACGGCCGCCAGCCGCGCCGAGTCTTCGGCGCGGCTGGCGGGGGAAGGTTGCGCGCCACGCGGCGTCTAGCGGGTTGAGGAGCGACAAACCTCCAGCGCACCCCTGGAGTCCAATCCCCACATCCCGACATTGCGAGGTCTCAATGAAGCGAACGCACGTCATCCTGGCCGTCACGCTGGCCACAATCGCGAGCGGCTCGACCATCGCCGCCGCGCAGGGCGCCGGCGCGAGCGCGACCGCACACGCCAGTCACACCACCGAGGTCGTCCTGCGCCACACGAGAGTCGGAACGATCCTGACCACCTCGTCAGGGCTCACGCTGTACGAGTTCACCAGGGACCGCGCCAACGAAGACAGCTGCGTCAAGATCCACGGCTGCTCGCAGGCGTGGCCGGCGCTGCAGGCCAGCGGACGTCCGACGGCGGGCTCGGGCGTGAAGGCGTCGCTGCTGTCCACGATCCGCATATCCGGCGGCGCCAAGCAGGTCACATATGACGGACACGCGCTCTACACCTACGTCGGCGACAGCGCCGGTGCGACCTCCTACGTGGGCGTGAGCGCGTTCGGCGGCAGCTGGGACGCGATCAACGCGGCTGGACGCGCGGTGAAGTAGCGCAGGCACGCATGGCGCCGCCGGCGAGCGGCAACCGTGGGATCATCGCTCCCCCGGTTGTCCAGCCGGCGCCGGCGGCGGTCATGCGAACGGACGCATCGGCCGATACAGAGGGGTGTCTGTGTCCTTCGCGCGCGAGCCGAGTGTGGACCCGCTGCGCGCGGGCGCCGATCGTGCGGCAGCGGCGGCGCTGTGCGAGCTGCCGGAGGCGCTGATCCTGGCCTTCGACACGGAGCTTCGCCTCGTGCGCACCGCCGGGCAGGCGCTGGAGCGCCTCGGCGACCCCGACAGCTGGGGCCCGGGCAGGGCACTCGCCGACGCGATTCCCGCCGAGCTTTGGAGAACGATGGAGCCACTGCTGCGCTCGGCGCTCGCCGGTGAGATGCGCTCCCGCGAGGTGTGGCTGTCGGCGGGGCAACGCTGCGTGATGGTCGACATCGGACCGCTCGCCCGCGCCGGCGTCGAGCACGAGCACGAGCACGAGCACGATGAGGGCGCGGCGGGCGGTATCGCGGTCCTGCTCGACATCACCGCACGCCGCCAGGCGGAGCTGCTGGAGCCGAGCCCGTACAGCGACTTCGACGGAGAATTCGAGCGTCCGCGGCGCACGGCGATCGGCATCGGGCTGCTCGACATGGACGGCCGCTGGCTGCTGGTCAACCGCGAGCTGTGCGACATCACCGGCTACACGTCCGACGAGCTGATCGGCAAGCGCTTCGACGGGATCGTGCACCCGGAGGACGCGGGCAACGACGCCGAGCAGCGTCGCCAGCTGCTGACGGGCGAGATCCCCGCGTTCGGGGTGGAGAAGCGCTACTTCGACGCCGCCGGCGAGACCGTCTCGGCGATCCTGTCGATGTCGCTCGTGCGCGAGCGCGACGGCACGCCGCTGCACTACATCGCCCAGCTGCAGGACATCTCCGAGCGCCGGCGCCTGGAGGAGAACCTGCGGGCGCTTGGCGACCACGATCCGCTCACCGGCCTGCGCAACCGCAGGCTGTTCGGCCACGACCTCAAACTGCAGGTCGCCCGCTCGCGCCGCTACGGCGAGGTCGCCGGCCTGATGGTCATGGACGTCGACGCGTTCCGCCGCGTCGACGACATCCACGGCGAGCAGGCGGGCGACCGTGCGCTGGAGGCGATCGCCCGCGCGCTCACCCGCAGGCTCAGGGAGACGGACCTGATCGCGCGCGTGGGGCCCGACCAGTTCGCGGTGCTGCTGCCGCACATCGACGAGGAGGGGCTCGCGGTCGTCGCCGAGGGGCTCGCCCACGTGGTGGCGGCGTGCGGCGTCGACGTCGGCGACGACGTGCTGCACCCCTGCGCGAGCATCGGCTTCACGCTCGTGGACGAGTACGTCGAGAGCGCCGAGCAGGCGCTCGCGCAGGCCACGCCGAAGACCCCTCCGGCGCGGTGAATACGCTGGACACATGCAGCCAAACGAGCGGCTCGCGGTCATAGACCTCGGATCGAACTCCTTTCGCCTGGTCGTGTTCATGGCAGGCGCGGGCTGGTGGAAGCGCACGGACGAGATCTACGAGCCGGTGCGCATCGGCGAAGGGCTGATGGCGAGTGGCAGGCTGGGGGAGGAACCGATGCGGCGCGCGCTGGCGACGCTCGACGTGTTCGCGCACTTCTGCCGCGCCGGCGGGCTGGGCGAGGGGGCGGTCGACGCGGTCGCCACGAGCGCCATCCGCGACGCCGAGAACGCCGCCGGGTTCCTGGCGCTGGCGCGCGAGCGCTTCGGGCTGCCGATCCGCGTGCTCAGCCGCGAGCAGGAGGCCCGCTACGGCTATCTGGCGGCGGTCAACTCGACGACCCTGCGCGGCGGCAGCGTGCTGGACCTCGGCGGCGGCTCGCTGCAGCTGGTGCGCGTCGCCGAGCGGCTGATCAGCCGCTCGGGCTCGTGGCCGCTGGGCACGGTGCGCATGAGCGAGCGCTTCCTGCCGCCGAACGGCCCCGCCAAGCGCCGTCAGCTGGAGGAGCTGCGCGAGCACGTCGCCGCCGAGCTGGCGCAGGCGCCGTGGCTCGCGCCCGGCGGTCAGGGCTCAGGCGGCGGGCGCCTGGTGGGCATCGGCGGGACGGTGCGCAACCTCGCCGCCGCCGCGCAGCGCGCCGCGGGCCTTCCCTCCAACGGCGTGCAGGGCATGGTCATCGAGCGCGAGGCGCTGGATGAGCTCGTGCGGCGGCTGGCCGCGCTGCCGGCGGCCGAGCGCGCGAGCGTGCCGGGCATCAAGCCCGCGCGCGCGGATCTGATCCTGGCGGGCGCGGTTGTGGTGCAGGGCGTGCTGCTGGCGGGCGGCTTCGACGCGCTGGAGACGACCGAGGCGGGGCTGCGCGAGGGCGTGTTCTTCGAGCGCCTGCTCGCGGATCAGGAGCAGCCGCTGTTCGCGGACGTGCGCCGCGCGAGCGTGCTCAACATGGCCGCCCAATACCAGGTCGACGTCGATCACACCGAGCACGTGGCCGCGCTCGCGCTGGGCATGTTCGACGAGCTCGCCGCGCTCGGCCTGCACGACGGCGACCCGCGCGAGCGCGAGCTGCTGTGGGCGGCTTGCATGCTGCACGACATCGGCATGTCGATCGACTACGACGACCACCACAAGCACTCCCGCTACCTGATCCTCAACGGCGCGCTGCCGGGGTTCACGCCGGTGGAGACGGCGATCATCGCCCAGGCGGCGCGCTATCACCGGAAGGGCATGCCCGTGGCGGGGCCGATGGCGGCGCTGTTCGGCGACGGCGACGCAGCCCGCCTGGATCGCTGCGCGACCCTGCTGCGCCTGGCCGAGGACCTCGAGCGCTCGCGCGACCAGCTCGTGCGCGCGACCAGCCTGGCGCTCGCCAACGGCGAGGTGCAGCTGCGTCTGATCGCCGACGGCGAGTCGGCCGTGCCGCGCTGGGCGGCCGGCCGCGAGCGCGAGCTGTTCGCGCGTGCCTTCCACCGCAACCTGTCGGTGGCAGCCTGAAGGCTGCCCGAACCGCGGCGCCCGCACTGCCCGCTGAGCCTCAGCCCGCTGCCGCGAGCCGCTTCTCGTCGCCCGCGCAGTCGAACAGCACGAGGCCGTAGGGGTAGGCGACGGGGCTGTTCCACTGCGTGGGGGGGAGCTCCTTGCACGCGGCGAGGACGGCCTTGGTCGCCAGGTTGCCGCCGCGCAGCGAGTACTCGCCGCCGAGCAGCACGTAGCGGGCTTCCCTACGGGCGACCATGCCCGCCAGCTGCGGTCCGTCGACGGCGGGGTCGGTGCCGCTGTAGCCGCCGAGGGCGCCCGTGTCGAGCCCCATGAGGATCATCGGGGAGCCCGTGTCGGCGGCGACGGTCAACAGCGCCCAGCGCGAGCCGGGGCGGTGCGTGGCGACGTAGTCGAGCAGCGCGCGATCGATCCCGAGGTCGTGTGCGTCGACGCCGTATCCGCCGGTGCCGGCGAACGCCTTCGGCCCGGCCACCGGGAAGGTGCCCTCGACCGGCGCGAGCCAGGTGGTGGTCGCGTAGGCGCCGGGCACGATCAGGAGCAGCACGAAGATGAGGGCCATGGCGGGCACGGCCAGGCGGCGGATGGCGGCGAGCGCGAGGAAGGCGAGCGCGCTGGCGGCGACGAGCACGGGCACGAACGACACCATGTAGTGCTCGCGGTGCATCAGCACGACCTGCACCATCAGCGTGGTGGCGAGTGCGCTCGCCGCGAGCGCCAGGCCGAGGATGCGCCAGCGCCAGCGCCGCTCGCGCGCGAGCTTGACGAACGCCACCGCGCCCGCTCCCGCCATCGCGCCCGTCCCGGGCGCCAGCGCGGAGACGTAGTAGGGGTGGACGATCCCCTTGGACAGGCTGAGGACGGCGGCCTCCACCACGAACCACCCGCCGAGCACGAGCGCGAGCGCCAATCGCGGGTCGCGACGCCAGGACGCCGGCGCTGGGGGCCCGTCGCTCCGCGCCGCTGCGTCGGCCCCTCTGCGCGGCGGGCGCCCCTCGCGGGGCATGCGGTCGACGAGCACGAGCGCGAGCACGCCCAGCAGCCCGAACAGCGCGAACGGCAGCATCCAGCCGGCCTGGTCGCCGAGGCCCTTGCCGAACAGGCGCAGCACCTTGGGGGCTTCGCCGAAGGGGATGGGGTCCTTTTCGCGGCCGGTGGCCGCGGGCGCGGGCGCGGGCACCGGCGCGGGATCGAGGGCGATCGACGGCGAGGCGGGCGGCGGCTTGGACGGGTGGGCACGGGCGGCGGCGTCGACCCTCTGCTCGCGCGCGGCGGGCACGTAGGCGCCGGGGCGCACGGTGACGCTGTTCGGCCCGCCGGTCTGGCCTTCGACGCGGCCGAGGCCGTTGTATTCGAAGGTCAGCCCGATCTCGGTGTTGTTGGTGGAGCTGCCGACGTACGGGCGCTTGGAGGCGGGGGTGACTTCCACGAGGGCGATCCAGGCGAAGGACACGGCGACCAGCGCCAGCCCGGCCACCGCCAGCTGCGCGAGGCGCCGCCACAGCGACCCGGGGGCGCAGACGAGGAACGCGAGCGCGATGCCGGGCACGACGAGGTAGGCGGCGAGCGTCTTGGTGTTGAACGCGAGACCGACGACGACGGCGGAGCCGATGAGCGTGCGCCAGCGTCCCGTTTCGCATGCGCGCAGCGCGAGGCCGCAGGCGAGCACGAGCAGCAGGATCAGCACGGGGTCGACGCCGTTGTCGCGCGAGACGGCGACGAACGACGGGAACACGGCGAGAGCGAGCGCGCCGGCGAAGGCCGCGAGCGCTCCCACGCGCCGCGCGAGGATGACGTACAGCAGCGCGACCGCAAGCACCCCGGCGATCGCCTCCGGCAGCAGCAGGCTGAGCGGTGAGAAGCCGAAGACCTTGGCGCTGATGGCCTGCACCCACAGCGCCAGCGGCGGCTTGTCGACGGTGACCAGCCCGCCGGGGTCGAACGACACGAACAGGAAGTTGTGCAGCGAGCGCAGCATCGACTTGACGCCGGCGGAGTAGAAGATGTTGGCGTAGCCGTTCTGGGCGAGCCTGTGGATGCCGAGCACGGCGGACAGCGCCATCGCGACGGGCAGCCCGGCATGGCGCAGGTACGGCCGGGCGGCGTCCAGCCGGCGGGCGCTGTCGGGCCGGACGCTCACGCGTCGAGCGCTGTCGGGCGTGGCGGCGCTCACGCGTCGAGCGCTCTCAGCAGCCGCTGCAGGTCGTGCTCGTCGTTCCATGCCCCGACGGACGCGCGCAGCCACGGGCGGTCGGGGATGTTGCGCACGATCACGCCGTGCTCCGCCAGCAGCGCGCGCTCGCCCTCGGGGTCGGGGCTCTGGAAGGAGACGAGCGTGCTGGCCCCGCGCGGCGCCGGCTCGCGCCCACGCTCGCCCAGCAGCTCGGCAAGACGGGCGGCCAGCGAGCACGCCCGCTCGTGCACGGCCGCCCAGCCGACGGACTCCAGCACGCCGATCGCGGCCAGCGCGCACGCCGCGGTCTCGGCGTTCATGGACATCGTGTCGAAGCGTCGGGCGTCCGCCTGCAGCTCCGCGTCGAGGCCCGCGTTGGGGTCGGCGAGGTTGGCGTAGCCGCGCCGCGAGACGGAGATCCGCTCGCGCAGCTCGGGGCTGACCCACAACATGCCGGTGCCGTCGGGTCCACACAGCCACTTCTGCCCAGCGCCCGCGTAGGCGTCGCAGCCGAGCGCGTGCACGTCCACGGGCACCGCGCCCACGCCCTGCGCGCCGTCCAGCAGCACGGGGACGTCCAGCTCGGCGAGCTCCACGGGCGCGAGCGAGCCGCTGACCCAGCCGACGTGCGAGCAGGCCACCAGGCGGGTGCGCGGGCCGACGGCGTTGGCGACTTCGGCGAACGGCGCTTCGCGGACCTCCACGCCGTGCAGCTCGCGGGCGGCGGCGAGCGCGCCCAGCAGCCCAGGGTGCTCCTCGTCGCTGGTGAGGATCTCATCGCCGCGCGAGAAGTCCAACCCGCCGACCACCTGAGCCATGCCCTCGCTCGTGCAGGTGGTGAGCGCGACGTCCGCGGGGTCGGCGCCGAGCGCTGTCGCGTAGGCGCGGCGCAGCGCGGCGCTCAGCTCGGAGCGGCGTTCGAAGTGCGCCATCGCACGCCCCTCGGAGAGCTCGCGGTCAAGCTCACGCGCGGATGCCTGCACGGCGCGGGAGGGCAGCGGCCCGTCGGTGCCGGCGTTGAGGTACGCGACGGCGCCAAGAACGGGAAACTCGTCGCGCAACCCCGGCAGGCTCACAAACCGCGAGAATACCCGCATGCCCGACGTAGACCGCCAGCAGCCCCTGTGGCAACCCACGGCCGAGATGCTCCGCGACACGGAGATGGCGCGCTTCATGCGCTGGGCGGGGGAGCGCCGCGGGCGGGCGTTCGCGGACTACGAGGAGCTGTGGCGCTGGTCGGTGGACGAGCTGGAGGACTTCTGGGCGAGCATCTGGGAGTTCTGCGGCGTGCGTGCGTCGCAGCCGTACGAGCGGGTGCTGGGCTCGCATGAGATGCCGGGCACGCGCTGGTTCGAGGGGGCGCAGCTGAACTACGCGGAGAACCTGCTGCTGGGCGGCCTGCCGACGGCGCCGAGCCGCTCGGCGTCGGCCCCCGGCGGGGCGGAGCGCTCGGAGCGGGTGGCGGTGCTGCACACCTCGGAGCTGCGCGACCTCGGCGAGCTGAGCTGGGCCGAGCTGACGGCGCGGGTGGCGGCGGCGGCGGGCGGACTGCGCGCGCTCGGCGTCACACGCGGCGATCGCGTGGTGGCGTACATGCCGAACATCCCGGAGACGCTGATCGCGTTCCTGGCGACGGCGTCGATCGGCGCGATCTGGTCGAGCGCGGCGCCGGAGTTCGGCGCGCGCAGCGTGGTCGACCGCTTCGCGCAGATCGAGCCGAAGGTGCTGCTGGCGGTGGACGGCTACCGCCACGGCGGCAAGGACTTCGACCGCACGGACAACGTGAAGCGCATCCTGGAGGAGCTGCCGACGGTCGAGCACGTGATCGCGCTGCCGTACCTGGCTGATGATGGATTTGATGAGGCCGCCTTCGGCGGCGGGCTCGGCGTGCGCGACGTCCTTACATGGGATGAGCTGCTGGCCCGCGGCGAGGGCTCTGAGCTGGCATTCGAGCAGGTGCCGTTCGACCACCCATTGTGGGTGCTGTACTCCTCGGGCACGACCGGACTGCCGAAGGCGATCGTGCAGGGGCACGGCGGCATCCTGATCGAGCAGCTGAAGAAGCGCATGCACCTGGACCTGCGCGCGGGCGACCGCATGTTCTGGTTCACGACGACCGGCTGGATGATGTGGAACTTCCTCGTCGGCTGCCTGCACAGCGAGGCGGCGATCGTGCTGTACGACGGCAGCCCCGCGCAGCCGGACCTGGGCGTGCTGTGGGACGTCGCGCAGCGCACGGGGATCACGTGCATGGGCGTGAGCGCTGGCCTGTTGGCGAGCATGGAGAAGGCGGGGGTGGAGCCGGCGCGCGACCACGACCTGCATGCGCTGCGCGCGATCGGCTCGACGGGCTCGCCGTTGGCGCCGGAGAGCTTCCGCTGGGTGTACGAGCGCGTCGGCGCGGACGTGTGGCTGTTCTCGACCAGCGGCGGCACGGACGTGTGCACGGCGTTCGTCGCCGGCTGCCCGCTTTTGCCGGTGTACGAGGGCGAACTGCAGTGCCGCGCGCTGGGCTGCGCGGTGGAGGCGTGGGACGAGCGGGGCGACAGCCTGGTCGACGCGGTGGGGGAGCTGGTGGTGAGAGAGCCGATGCCGTCGATGCCGCTGTTCCTGTGGGGCGACGACGACGGCTCGCGCCTGCACGAGAGCTACTTCGCGATGTACCCGGGCGTGTGGCGCCACGGCGACTGGATCCGCATCACCCCGCGCGGCGGCGCGATCATCTACGGCCGTTCGGACTCGACGATCAACCGCCAGGGAGTGCGCATGGGCACCGCCGAGATCTACCGCGCGGCGGCCGCCGTCCCGGAGGTGCTCGACGCGCTCGTCGTGGACGTGCCCAGGCAGGACGGCGACGGCGAGCTGTGGATGTCGATGTTCGTGGTCCTGCGCGACGGTGTTGTGCTGGACGACGAGCTGGCGGCGCAGATCAAGCGCCGTATCCGCGAGGACTGCTCGCCGCGGCACGTGCCCAACGAGATCCGCCAGATCCAGGAGGTCCCGCGCACGCTGTCGGGCAAGGTGCTGGAGGTGCCGGTCAAGCGCATCCTGATGGGCACGCCGCCGGAGCAGGCGGCGAGCGTGGACTCGCTCGCCAACCCGCGCTCGCTGGACTACTTCGTGGAGATGGCCAAGGAGCTGTCCTCGGCGTGAGCGACTACCCGCGGATCACCACCCCGGTGAACCACGTCGAGCCCGTTCCGCGACGGGTTCGCGCGTATCTGGGCGGCGCGCTGGTGCTCGACACGATCGGCGCGCTGTACGTGTGGGAGTGGTCGAAGTATCCCCAGTTCTACATCCCGCTGGCGGACGTCAACCCGGAGGTGCTCGTCGACGAGCAGCGCGCGGAGCATCTCGGCCGCGGCAGCGCGCGCCGGCACGGCCTGCGTGTCGGTGAGATCAGCCGTCCTGGCGTGGCGCACGTGTACGGCGAGGACGCGCTTGAGGGCCTGGCGGGCACGGTGCGCTTCGAGTGGGACGCCCTGGACGCGTGGTTCGAGGAGGACGAGCAGGTGTTCGTCCACCCCCGCAACCCCTACGCGCGGGTGGACGCGCTGCGCTCGACGCGCACGGTCCGCGTGGAGCTGGACGGCGTGCTGCTCGCGGAGTCCGCGTGCCCGGTGATGGTGTTCGAGACGGGGCTGCCGACGCGCTACTACGTCGACCGCACGTCCGTGCGCTTCGAGCACCTCGTGCCCAGCGACGCGGTCACCTCATGCCCGTACAAGGGCACGACCAGCGCCTACTGGTCGGTGCGCATCGGCGAGGAGGTCCATGAGGACCTGGCGTGGGCGTATGACTTCCCGACCGCGGGACTGCGCCCGATCGCCGGCCTGATCGCCTTCTACAATGAGAAGGTGGACTTGACTGTCGGCGGCCAGCCGCTGGAGCGCCCGACGACGCACTTCTCCTAGCGGCCCGTCACTCCCTGAAGGCGCGCACCTCGATCGGCAGCGTGGTCACGCGCGCGAGCTTCCGTGCCCACGCGATCGCGGCGTCACGGTCGGGTGCGGTGAGGATCGTAAACCCTCCCAGGTGCTCCTTGGCCTCCACGAACGGGCCGTCGGTGCTGACGATCTCGCCGCGGCGGTCGCGCACGACGGTGGCATCCTGTGCGGCTTGCAGGCCTCCAGAGAAGACCCACGCGCCGGTGGCTCGCATCTCCTCGCGCAGCGCCTCCAACTCGCGGCCGATTCGCTCCAGCTCCGCCGGCGGCGGCGTTCGCCCGTCCGGCTGGTAGACGCTCAGCAGGTACTGGCTCATCGTCTGCTCCTTCCTGTCGTGACCCGCCCGTTGCGGGGTCTCACCCGTGTGACGAACGGGCCGGCCGCGGATCGACAGTTCAACCGCCAGGACCGGCACGCTGAGCGCCAAGGCTGAGATCGAGCCCATCTCGCTCGATCGCGATCGAGCACGAGGGATGGCTTGCGGCTATGCGGCGAAGCCGCGAGCTCACGGTTGGCGCCTACGGGCATCTCTTTGGGTTCGGGATCCTCATCGGGATCATCGGTGAGATTCCGCTCGTCATCGCCAAAGCCGGCGCGACCGGACACGACACCCTCGCCGCCGCGTTTGTCGGCGGGGTCTTGCTGCACGCATTCGCGCTCGCCTTCACGGCACTCGCGACAGCGCTGCTGTACTTCGATCTCGCCTCCCGCCAAAGCTCCGCGTCCGCGCAAGCTGAGGCGCTGGAGCGCCCGACGCCGCACTTCTCCTAACGGCTCGGCCAGCGCGCGCTGAGGCCGGCGTCATGAGCCGTCATGCGGGCTGCGGGCGCGATTGCCTCCCATCGATGGGCGTGACCCCCCAAAGGTGCTCCTGGCCTCCACGCCCCTACCGGTTGACATACCACGCACGATCAGACATATAGTTGTCTGTGCGACGCCACCCGGAAGAGGCCGGGGGGCGAACAAACGGGGATTCCGCGCCATGGCGCGGAGGAGGGGAAGGGGATCTCATGAGAAAGTTGCGCCTCGCGGTCATTGCGGCCGCGGTTATGACGACGGCTCTCGTGTCGGCGGGCACGGCGAGCGCCAGCTCCAGATTCGTAGCGCCGGAGTTCGGGCATTGCGTCAAGTATCCGAGGGGAGAATCCGGCAGCGGCTATGCCGACGCTGCGTGCACCGGTGTCGTCGTGTCGGGCGCCCGCTACCACTGGCTGGCGGGACCGGGCTCCAAGCCGGGCTTCACGGCTTCCACGGGCAGCGTCGCGCTCACCCAGTGGTCGGGGAGGATCACCGGCAAGAAGGCGAAACCGGTGCTCACCTGCTCGGCGTCGAGGACGACGGGCGAATTCACGGGCGCCAACAGCGAGAGCCTCGAGCTGACGTTGACGGGATGCACTACGGGGTCGGCCGCCTGCCAGTCCACGGGGGCGTCCGCCGGCGAAGTCCAGTTCGCGCCGCTTGAAGGCCTGCTCGTCACCGACAAGGACGAATACTGGGGCCTGGCGCTGGTCCGCTGGTCGCCCGCGCTGGGCAGCGCGCTCGCCAGCTTCGAATGCGCTGGCACGAGCGTTCTCATCGAAGGCGCGATCCTGCACGTGATCAAGCGCGACAAGACGCTCAGCAGCGAAGCCGAGCTGCTGCGGGTGGGCAAGGAAGGCGCCCAGGAGCCCAGCTGCTACGAACCCATGGCGTGCGGCGAAACGGGCGCGTGGCAGATCCCGTTCAGCTCGATCGGCGGCGGGCCCATGCTGTTCTCCGGCCTGAGCGCCGCGGGAACGCAGAGCGACGAAGAAGCGATCGAGGCAGACACGCGTCAGGAAATCTAGGCGTTCGCACAGCCGTGCGGGCTTGCGCGACCGAGAGGTTGTGCAAGCCCGCCGGCCGCGCCCGTGAAACGGGGCGCTACAGCCCCAGCGAGCGCCCGACGATCTCCTTCATGATCTCGTTGGCGCCGCCGTAGATCCTGGTGACGCGCGCGTCGGCGAACGCGCGCGCGATCGGGTACTCGAGCATGTAGCCGTAGCCGCCGAACAGCTGCAGGCAGCGGTCGACGACGCGGCCCTGCAGATCCGTGCACCACCACTTCGCCGTTGCCGCGTCCTCGGGAGTCAGCTCGCCGGCGTTCAGCGCGAGCGCGCACTGATCGACGAACGCGCGCGCGATCTGCGTTTCACCATGCAGCTCCGCGAGTGTGAAGCGCGAGGCCTGGAAGGAGCCGATCGGCTGGCCGAAGGCGTGGCGCTCGCGCACGTACTCCAGCGTCCAGCCGAGCGCCGCCTCGGCGGCGGCGACCGCGGCGGCGGCGATCGACAGGCGCTCCTGGGGCAGATTGGAGACGAGGTAGCGGAAGCCCTCGCCCTCCTCGCCGAGCAGGTTCTCCAGCGGCACGTGCACGTCCGCGAACGACAGCTCCGCCGTGTCCTGGCCGTGCTGGCCGATCTTCTCCAGGTTGCGCCCGCGCTCGAAGCCCTCCATGCCGCGCTCCACCACCAGCAGGCTGATACCGCGATGGCGCTCGGACGGATCGGTCTTGACAGCGACGATCACCAGGTCCGCGTTGATGCCGTTGGTGATGAACGTCTTCGCGCCGTTGACCACGTAGTGCTCGCCCTCGCGCCTGGCGCTGGTGGACATCGCCGCCAGGTCCGAGCCGATCCCCGGCTCGGTCATCGCGATCGCCGTGATCAGCGCGCCAGAGGCGATCCCCTCGAGCCAGCGCTCGCGCTGGGGCTCGGTGCAGTAACTCAGGAAGTACGGCACGCAGATGTCCGTGTGCACCGACATCCCCAGCCCGACGCTGCCCACGGCCGCGCGCTGTGTCTCTTCGCCGATCACCATGTTGAAGCGGAAGTCCTCCGCGCCCGCGCCGCCGTAGCGCTCCGGCACCGCCATGCCCAGGAAGCCGCCCCTGCCGGCCAGCTCGTACACCTCGCGCGGCACGATCCCCGCGCGCTCCCACTCTCCGTAGCGGCCGTCCTCGCCGATCACCTCGCGCTCCAGGAACGTGCGGAAGCTGGCGCGGAAGTCCTCGTGCACGTCCTCGAACAGGCTGCGCCTCATCTTCGCTCACCCTATCGAGGAGGAGTGAGAGCGGGACATGTCGAACAGAAGCGCCGACGATGAAGCGAGTGGCGACAAAGACAGCCGAGCGACCGCCGGCGAACGGGACCAGCGAGCACCAGAGCCTGTCCAAGTACATCCAGGCGCGCTTCGACGAGTGCTCGCGCTCGCAGAAGGACGTCGCCCAGTACATCGTCGACCATCTCGACGAGGCCGCCTTCCAGACCGCCGAGGAGCTCGCGCGCCGCGCCAACACCTCCAGCTCCACCGTCGTGCGCTTCTCCCAGGCGCTCGGCTTCGAGGGCTTCCCCGAGCTGCAGGCCGCCGCGCGCGAGGAATACAGGCGCGTCAACGCCAAGCCCGCCAACGACGGCGGGGCGGGCGGGCCCTCATCCTCCACACCGCTTTTCTCGCTCGACCAGAACGAGTTCGAGGCCGCGCTCGCCGCCGACCACCTCAACGTCGAGGACACCGCCCGCAAGGTCTCGCGCAGCTCCGTCGACGCGTTGATCGAGGCGATCGTCGGCGCCGAGAAGGTGCTCGTCGCCGGCACCGACCAGATGGCCTTCTTCGCCAGCTACCTGCGCCACCTGCTGATGCTGCTCGACCTGCGCGTCGACGTCGTCGCCAGCCCCTCGCAGGAGGCCCTCAGCCGCCTCGGGCGCATCGACGCCTCCACACTCGTCATCGGCCTCTCCGCCGGGCGCCCGCACCCTCTGGTCGTGCGCGCCATGAAGCTCGCCCGCCACCGCCAGGCGCGCACCGCCGCCATCACCGACGCCACGCTCTCGGAGGTCGCCAAGCTCGCTCAGATCAAGCTCTACTACTCCTCCAACAGCCCCGCCTACGTGCGCTCGCACACCGCGCTGCTCAGCATCATCCAGGCGCTTGCCTACGGGGTCTACGCGCAGGACACCGCGCAGTACGACGACCGGATCAAGGCGTTTCGCCTCAAGTAGCTCGCCGGCCGCCCGGAAGGTGTCCGCCGGCCCTTTGGTGGTTGCTTTCGCGGACTCTGTATCACTATCGCTATACAGCATCCTCGGGGGGTAGGAGATAGACTCACCGGCATGCGCGACGAGGCGACATTCCGGGTCAAGACCGGCTTGGCGGAGATGCTCAAGGGCGGGGTGATCATGGACGTGGTCACGCCCGAGCAGGCGAAGGTCGCCGAGGACGCGGGCGCGGCGGCGGTGATGGCGCTCGAGCGTGTGCCCGCCGACATACGCCGCGACGGCGGTGTCGCGCGCATGTCCGACCCGGAGATGATCGCCGGCATCCAGGAGGCGGTCACCATCCCGGTGATGGCCAAGGCGCGCATCGGGCACTTCATGGAGGCGCGGGTGCTGGAGGCGCTGGATGTCGACTACGTCGACGAGTCGGAGGTGCTCACGCCCGCGGACGAGGCCAACCACATCGACAAGTGGGACTTCAAGGTGCCGTTCGTGTGCGGCGCCACCAATCTCGGCGAGGCGCTGCGGCGCATCGGCGAGGGCGCCGCGATGATCCGCTCCAAGGGCGAGGCCGGCACCGGCGACATCGTCGAGGCGGTGCGCCACATGCGCCAGATCAACGGCGAACTGCGCCGCCTGGCGACGCTCGGCGCGGACGAGGTCGCGACCGCCGCCAAGGAGCTCGCCGCGCCGCTGGATCTCGTGCGCGAGGCGGCCATCGCGGGGCGCCTGCCGGTCGTGCTGTTCTGCGCGGGCGGCATCGCCACGCCGGCGGACGCCGCGTTGATGATGGCGCTGGGAGCCGAAGGCGTGTTCGTCGGCTCTGGGATCTTCAAGTCCGAGGACCCGCCCGCGCGGGCACGCGCGATCGTGGAGTCGACCACTCACTGGCAGGACGCCGAGCGCGTGGCCGAGGCCTCGCGCGGGCTCGGCCCGGCGATGGAGAGCCTGGAGAGCTCCAAGCTCGAGGGCGAGCAGCTCCTAGCGCAGCGTGGCTGGTAAGGACACGCCGCTGGTCGGCGTGCTGGCGCTGCAGGGCGGGTTCGAGGCGCACGAGCGGATGCTGCGCGGCCTGGGGGCGTGTACTCGCGAGGTGCGCGTCCCCACGGATCTCGACGGCCTGGACGCGCTGGTGGTGCCCGGCGGCGAGTCGACCACGATGACGCTGGGGATCGCACGCGAGGGCCTGGCCGAGCCGCTGCGCGCACTGGCCGCCCGGGGTGGGGCGGGTGGGTTCCCGATCCTCGGCTCGTGCGCGGGGCTGATCATGCTCGACCGCGACCACCTCGGCGTGATGGACATGCGCGCCCAGCGCAACGCGTTCGGCCGCCAGATCAAGAGCTTCGAGGCGGATGTGCAGCTGCTCGGTGTGGGCGGTCCGCCGATCAGGGGCATCTTCATCCGCGCGCCGTGGATCGCCGCGCACGGCCCCGACGTGGAGATCCTCGGCGAGGTCGAGGGTCACGCGGTGGCGGCGCGCCAGGGGCGGATGCTGGCGGTCTCCTTTCACGCTGAGCTCGGCGACGACGACCGTCTGCACCGGCTGTTCCTGGAGTCGATCGCGCACGCGTTACCGGCGCCAGCGGGGGACGGCGCGCCGGTGGGCGAGACGGGCGGCGGTCGCTGATGCGCATCGGCCCCCGCGGGCACGCTGTAGCCGCGAGGGCCGCTCGTTCACGCCGCGCGAAAGCTCACCACGCCGTCGCTCTCCTCCTCCACGACCAGGCCGTCGCGCAGCAGCAGGTCGACGTGCCCGAGCACCTCCGACAGCGTGAGGTAGGCCTGCGTGACGGCGACGTTGCCCCACAGCTCCTGTGCGATCTCATGGGCGGTCCGCGGCCGCGCGACGATCAGCCGGAGCATCTTCTCGGCGCGTCGCTGGTGCAGGCGAAAGCGCTCGTCGATCAGCGCTGCGTGGTCGGTGATCGGACGGCCGTGCCCCGGCAGCACCAGCGCGAGATCCATCGCGCGCGTCCGTTCCAGCGAGGCCATGTAGGTGATCAGCGCCTGCGGGCGGGGGGCGGGCGGGGTCGGTTCCTCCTCCTCGGCGTCCAGCGGTCGCGCGAGCAGCGGGTTGGAGGAGATGTGCGCGATCAGGTGGTCGGCCGCGAGCAGGATCGAGCGGGACTCGTCGAGGAAGACCGTGTCGGAGGGGCTGTGGCCGGGGCGGTGCAGCACGCGCAGCGTGCGGTCGCGCAGCTCGAGCGCGGAGCCGTCGGCCAGGGGGCGGGTGACCTCGACGGCCGCGCCCCACGCGCGAAAGCCGGCCGAGACGGCGCGCAGCGCGGTCACGATTTCAGGCGGGATGCCATGACGCAGCATCAGGCGCTCGGCGAACTGGTCTTCGAGGTCGGTCTGATGCCCGTAGCCGGCGAGGAACGCCGCGAGGCCATCTAGCGCCGCCACCTCCGCGCCGGAGCGACGCGCGAGGATCGACGCCAGCCCGAAGTGGTCCATGTGCTGATGCGTGATCACCAGCAGCTCGATGTCCTCGATCGCGTACCCTCGCGCCGACAGCGCCTGCTCGAGCTCATCGAGCGCCTTCGCGGAGTTCGGCCCGGAGTCCACCAGCGTCAGCGGCGAGTCCTCGATCAGATACGCGTTCACGCGCCCGACCATGAACGGCGTGGGGATCGCCAGGCGCTGGATACCGGCGTCGCCCGCCAGCGCCAGCGCCTCGCGCTCGGCCTGCTGCTGCCGGTCCTCCGCGTCGCTCACCGTTTGCCTGCCCAGCGGGCGCGAGCACTCGGCTCGACCGACACGCGAAGCGTCACGGTCGAGACGGGGGCTCGTCGTCTGCGCCGCGGATCAGCGCGAGCACCTCGTCGCGCCTGCGTTCCATGTCCGCGGGCGAGACGAGCGACTCCAGGCACAGCCGCAGCAGCGGCTCGGTGTTGGAGGAACGCACGTTGAAGTGCCAGTCCTCGTAGTCGATCGAGATCCCGTCCAGGCGGTCCTGGGCGGCGTCCGCGTAGCGCGCCGCGATCTCCTCCATCTTCGCCTGCGGGTCGGCGACCTCCGAGTTGACCTCGCCGGAGATGAAGTACCTGGCGTGGTAGGGCGCCAGCAGCTCCGACATGCGCCTGCCGCTCGTGGACAAGAGCTCGAGCACGAGCAGCGCGGGCAGTGTGCCGGAGTCGGCGCAGTAGAAGTCGCGGAAGTAGTAGTGCCCCGAGACCTCGCCGCCGAACAGCGAGCCCTCCTTGCGCATGCGCGACTTGAAGAACGCGTGACCGACGCGGTTGCGGTACGCCGTCCCGCCCGCCGCGGCGACGGTGTCGGGGACCGCGCGCGAGGCGCGCACGTCGTACAGGATCGCTTCGTGCGGGTGCTTGCGCAACAGCGACCCGGCCAGCAGCGCGGTGAGGAAGTCGCCGTCGACGAACGCGCCGCTGTCATCGATGAAGAAGCAGCGGTCGGCATCTCCGTCCCACGCGATTCCAAGGTCGGCGCCGGTCTCGCGGACCTTCTCCATGATCATCCGGCGGTTCTCGGGCAACAGCGGGTTGGGCTCGTGGTCGGGGAAGTTGCCGTCGGGCGTCCAGTAGGTCTCGACCAGCTCCATATCGAGGCTCTCGAGCACGGGGCCGACCATCGGCCCGGCCATGCCGTTGCCGCCGTCGACGACGACGCGCAGCGTCCGCGGCGCGGTGCGCACGGCGTCGGCGTCGATGAAACGCAGCGCCGCCGCCTGGAACTCTGCGTAAAGGTCGACCTGCTCCAACGTGCCGCGTGTGCGCCACTCGCTGCGCGCGCCCGCGCCGGGGGTGTCCCCGGCTTCGATCTCGCGGCGGATGTCCTGGATTCCGGTGTCGCCCGATAGTGCCAGCGCCCCCTCGCGCATGAGCTTGGCGCCGGTGTAGGCCTTCGGGTTGTGCGAGGCGGTGCACATCAGCCCACCGTCGAGCTCCCGCGAGCCGACCAGGTAGTAGAGCATCTCGCTGCCGACCTGGCCGGCGTCGATCACGCTCACGCCCTCTTTCAAGAGGCCCTCGCCGTAGCGCGCCGCGAGCTCGGGCGCGCTCAGTCGCATGTCGCGCCCAAGGCCCACGCGCAGCTCGCTCACGGGCTTGCCCGCCAGCTCGCCGAGCACGTGCGCGAACGCGCGCCCGATCCGCTCAGCGAGATCGCCGTCGATCTGCTCGCCGTACAGGCCACGGATGTCGTAGGCCTTGAAGATGTCCGCTGGGACTGCCGTCATGTCGGCTCGCATCCTAAGCTGTGTGTCATGTCAGGACACTCCAAGTGGTCGAGCATCAAGCACAAGAAGGCCGTCGTGGACTCGCGCCGCGGCGCGCAGTTCTCCAAGCTGTCGCGCGCGATCATGGTCGCCGCGCGCGACGGCGGCGGCGATCCCGACACCAACGTGGTGCTGGAGAACGCCGTGCGCAAGGCCAAAGAGGCGTCTATGCCGAAGGAGAACATCGAGCGCGCGATCGTCAAAGGCACGGGCGAGGGCGGCGAGGCTGACGCGATCGAAAGCGTGCTCTACGAGGGCTATGGCCCCGGCGGCGTGGCGGTGCTGGTCGAGGCGCTGACCGACAACCGCAACCGCACCAGTGCCGACGTCCGGCACGCGTTCTCCAAGAACGGCGGCAGTCTCGGCGAGCCCGGCTCGGTGGCGTATCTGTTCGACAAGAAGGGCGTGATCGTGATCGACGGGGAGCGCTACTCCGAAGACGACCTGATGGCGGCTGTGGAGGCCGGCGCCGAGGATGTCTCCACCGACGACGACGTCTTCGAGGTGATCGCCGAGCCGGCCGACTTCGCGGCGGTGCGCAAGGCGCTGGAGGACGCGGGCGTGGAGATGGAGAGCGCCGAGATGGTCTACCGGCCGTCGAGCGTAGTCCCGATCGACGAGGCCCAGGCCGGCAAACTGATGCGTCTGATCGACTCTCTCGAAGACAGCGACGACGTCAGCGCCGTGCACGCCAACTTCGACGTATCCGCAGACGTGCTCGAGCGTGTCGCGGGCTGAGCGCCCGAGCCCGCCGGTGAAGCCCGTCGAGGAGCGGCCGCCGCCGGTGGTGATCCTGTGCGGCGGGCGCGGCACGCGCCTGCAGGAGCACACGCAGGCGATCCCCAAGCCGCTGGTGGAGATCGGCGGTATGCCGATCGTGTGGCACGTGATCCAGCTGTACGCCGTGCAGGGCTTTCGCCGCTTTCTGCTCGCCACCGGGTATCGGGGCGAGCTGATCGAGCGGTTCGTCGCCACGCACGAGTGGCCGGCGGGCGTGAGCGTCGAGTGCGTGGACACTGGTCCTGAGACCCCGACCGGCGGACGCATCAAGCTGCTGCAGGCACATCTGGCGGGGGAGGGGATGTTCTGTGCGACCTACTCGGATGGTCTCGCGGATGTCGATCTGGGCGCGCTGCTGGCCTTCCATCACGGCCATGGCGCGCTCGCGAGCATGACCGTCGTGCGCCCGCTGCTGCAGTTCGGGGTGACGGAGCTGACCGACGACGGCCGTGTCACGGGGTTCCACGAGAAGCCCGCGTCCGAGCGCTGGATCAACGGTGGCTTCTTCTGCTTCTGCGCGCCGGTCCTCGACTACCTGGACACCGACAGCGTGCTCGAGCGCGGACCGCTGGAGCGGCTGGCGATCGCGGGCGAGCTGCGCGCGCGTCGCCACGAAGGCTTCTGGGAGTGCATGGACACCTACAAGGACGCGGTCGCGCTCAACGACCTGTGGGCCAGCGGCCGCGCGCCGTGGCGGCTGTGGGGGCGGGACACGGATACCACTCAGCCCGACAGCCTCCGCGCGCGGAACAGTCCCACCGGCTCGCGGATGCCACGCAGGCGGCGCTCGCCGGCGTAGGACCAGCCGTACGCGTCTCGGGCCGACTCGCGCACCTCGCGCTCGGCGAGCACGCTGCCGGGGCGGGCGATCGCGGTGATACGGCTGGCGAGGTTGACCGGGCGCCCGAACCAGTCGCCCGCGCGCGGGAGCGCGAGCCCGACGGCCGCGCCCGCGCGCAGCTGGGGGAAGTCCTCGCCCTCGGCATCGGCTGCGTCGATCAGGCTGAGCGCCGCGTGCAGCAGCGGCTCGGGCTCCGGCGCCGTGAGCATGGCGGCGTCGCCGATCGTCTTGACCAGCCGCACCGGAGGCTCTGCGACCTCCGAAGCGAGTGCCTCCAGCCGCGCGGCGAGGTGGCCGAGCTCCTCCGGCGCCACCTCCTCGCCCAGGCGGGTGAAGCCCACCAGGTCGGCGAAGCACACGGCCACCTCGCGCGAGCCCGGCAGGTTCCCACCGCTGCGCTCGAGCGCGCTGATGACCTCGCTCTGGGCTGTGTGTCGCAGGTGCAGCGCGAGCACGTTGCTGATCAGCGGATCGACCATCGGGTAGAGCGCGGCCGCGGCCTGGCCGTAGCGGCTGGCCAGTTCACGTTCGCTCATCCCCGGCTCGAGCACCAGTTTCAGCGGGAGCAGCCGCAGGCTCTCCGCGGCCTGAGACAGACCCCGGCCGAGCACCCGCAGGAGCTCGAGGATCTCCTCGTCGGAGATGCCGGCTTCGCGGGCGAGCAGAGTCCTGGCGGCGGACTCGACCTCGGCCTCGGTGTACGCGGGCTCCTCGGGGTCGGGGATCGGCAGCCCCATCGCGCGCCGCGCCGCCGCCAGGAACTCCGGCTCCACCCCGCTCAGCTCGGCCACTTCCGCGGCCGTGTATCGCTCTTTGCCGACGATCACACGGTCGGCCGGCAGGAAGATGACCGTCCCCGAGGCGGTCGTGCGGCGCAGTTCGGCCAGCGGCACGCCTTCGCCGGCGAGCTGCTCTAGCAGCGCCAGGCGCTCGCCGCGCGCCTCGCCCTCGAGCCCGTCGAGCAGGCCCTCGGCGGCGAAGTCGATCGGCTCGGGCGGGGGCGATGCCATCGGCTGCCAGCGTAAGGCAGGCAGGCGTCCGATGGCGGGCGCAGAATCACAGGCCGTGGTCGTCCTCGGCATAGATCCCGGCTTGGCCAACACCGGCTACGGCGTGGTGGAGCGCCGTGGCGGTCGCCTGCTGGCGCTGGACGGCGGGGTCATCACCACGAGCGCGGAGCTCGCGCCGGAGCGACGGCTGGCCCAGATCCACGCCGCCGTGGGCGCCCTCCTGAATGAGCACGAGCCCGACGCGGTCGCGCTGGAGGAGCTCTATTTCGGCCAGAACGTGCGCACGGCGTTCGCCGTCGGGCAGGCGCGCGGCGTGGTGCTGCTCGCGGGCGGGCAGCACGGGCTGCCGTGCGCCAGCTACACCCCGCAGCAGGTCAAGGGCGCGGTCTGCGGCTCGGGGCGCGCACAGAAGGATCAGGTGGCGCGCATGGTCAAGACGCTGCTGGGACTGACCGAGGAGCCGCGCCCCGACCACGCCGCCGATGCGCTGGCGGTGGCCGTCTGCCACGCCAACTGCGCGCCGTTCGCGCTCGCGCTGGCAGGGGCCGGCGGATGATCGCGCTGCTGCGGGGCGAGGTCGCGGTGCGGCGCACCGACCACGTGGTGATCCTCAGCGGCAGCGTCGGCTACCGCGCAGCGGTGTCCGCGCAGACGCTCGTGCACGTGCCGGCGGTGGGCGAGCAGGTGACGCTGCACACGCACCTGATCGTGCGCGACGACGCGCTCACCCTCTACGGCTTCGCCTCCGAGCAGGAGCGCGACCTGTTCCTGATGCTGCTGTCCGTCCAGGCGGTGGGCCCCAAGGTGGCGCTGGCGGTGCTCTCGGCGGGCGCGCCGCGCGAGCTGATCCGCGCGCTGGCGGCGGGCGACGCCGCGCGCTTCCAGGCGGTGCCCGGCATCGGCAAGCGCACGGCCGAACGGATCATCGTGGAGCTGCGCGAGAAGGTCGGCGTGGACGGTGACGCCACCACGTCCGCGCGCACGCCGATCATCGCGCGGCGCGGTGAGGCGCAGGATCCGCGCCTGCTGGCGCGCGACGGCCTGCTGGAGCTCGGCTACGCGCCGGTGGAGGCCGAGGAGCTGCTCTCCGGCGTCGAGGGCGAGACCGCCGAGGAGCTGATCGGCGGCGCCCTGCGCCTGGCGCGCACGGTCTCGTGAGCCGATGACCGAGACCGCCGCCCGCATCCAGACTCCATATCTCGTCGCCGAGGACGAGCTCGACCGCTCGCTGCGTCCGCGCCGCCTGCGGGAGTTCGTCGGCCAGGAGACGCTGCGCGAGCAGCTGGCGGTGGCGATCGAGGCGTGCAGCGCCCGCGGCGACGCGCTCGACCATCTCCTGCTGGCGGGGCCGCCGGGGCTCGGCAAGACCTCGCTCGCGCAGATCGTCGCCGCCGAGCTGGAGGTCCCGTTCGTGCAGACCGCCGGACCGGCGCTCGAGCGCAAGGGAGACATCGCGGCGTTTCTGACGGCGCTGGAGCCGCGCAGCGTGTTCTTCGTCGATGAGATCCACCGGCTGGCGCGCACGCTGGAGGAGACGTTCTACCCGGCGATGGAGGACCACCGCCTGCCGATCACCGTCGGGCAGGGCGCGGGCGCGCGCGTGGTGACGCTCGAGCTGCCGCCGTTCACGCTCGTCGGGGCGACGACGCGGACGGGCCTGTTGACGACGCCGCTGCGCGATCGCTTCGGCATCCAGGCGCGCCTGGAACCGTACGCGGTGGCCGAGCTGGCGATCATCGTGCGCCGCTCCGCTCGCATCCTGGAGATCGAGCTCGAGGACGACGGCGCCGTCGCGATCGCCGCGCGCAGCAGGGGCACGCCGCGGGTGGCCAACAGGCTGCTCAAGCGCGTGCGCGACTTCGCCGAGGTGCGCATGGAGGGCGTGGTGACGGCGCACGCGGCGCAGGCCGCGCTGGAGATGCTGGAGGTCGACGAGCGCGGGCTCGACCGTCTGGATCGCGAGATCCTGAGCGCGATCTGCGCCAAGTTCGAGGGGGGCCCGGTGGGGCTGTCCACGCTGGCGGTGGCGGTGGGCGAGGAGCAGGACACGATCGAGGACGTGTATGAGCCGTATCTGCTGCAGGAGGGGCTGATCAAGCGCACACCGCGGGGTCGGATGGCGACGCCCGCCGCCTACGAGCACCTTGGGCTGACCGCGCCGGCGCGGCTCGAACAGCCGCTATTCTGAGCCGACTGGGACTGTGGGCGGGGTGGGCGGGCACATCGATCCAGCCGGCGGCCTTGATCCTCCGGCTTGCGTAGTCTGTGTGGAGACACCATGGCCCATCCCTTCATCTGCCCAAACTGCGGTCACCGCACCTCAGAGCTCGATCGCAACATCGGCTTCACGCGCCAGCGCAAGGGCTGCGCCAAGTGCGGCTTCGCGTTCCTGTTCGAACTGCTCGACGACTACTACCCTGCGCCCGACGCGGCGTTCTTCGTGTGCGACGGCGAGGGTCGCGTCGTGGGCTGCGGGAAGAACTCGTTCGCGTTCACGGGCCTGGAGGAGGAAGACGTGATCGGCCAGCGCGTCGAGCAGGTGCTCGGCCTGAGCTTCGCCAACGGCGATGACCCCGTCAAGACGGTCCTCGAATGGGGCGTGCGCGCGCTGGAGGTGCCGGTGCGGGTCAGCGGCGAACGCGACGTGGCGGCCAGCGCGAAAGCTGACATGTTCCCCGCCTACGACGACGACGGCGGCCTGCTGCTGGTGCTCACCCCAGACAAATAGACCTTGGATAAGTAGTCTCTCTCAAGACCATGACCGACCGCCGCCGCAACACGCTGATCCTGTTGGTCGTCGTTGGCCTCGTGGTCGCGTCGCTGGCCGCGATCGCCACCAAGAAGACGCGCCTGGGCCTGGAACTCAAGGGAGGCGTGGAGCTCGTCTACCAGGCCAGGCCCACCGCCGCGACGAAGGTCAGCCCCGAATCGCTCGAACGCGCGGTCAACATCATGCGCAAGCGCGTCGACCAGCTAGGCGTGGCCCAGCCCGAAATCCAGAGCTCGGGCGAAGACGAGATCGACGTGGCGCTGCCCGCGGTGCAGAACATCATCCAGGCCGAAAATGAGGTCGGCAAGACGGCGCAGTTGCAGTTCTACGACTGGGAGCCGAACGTGATCGGTCCCAGCGGCAAGCCGGCGGGCACATCCGAACCGACCGTGACCGGCGGCGAGCTCGCGGGCTCCTCCGGATACGGGGTTCCCGAGTACCAGGCCGTCATGCGCGCCGCCAAACGGGCGCCGATCCTGCGCAAGTCCGACACCACGTGGAGCTGGCGCGTCGACTGCACGCCGGCGCAGGCCAAGGGCTGCATCTACGGCAGCTGGTATCTGCTCAACACGGCAGATGAAAAGGTCGTGCGCGGCCCTGAAGAAACCGAACAGAACCTCTACTCGAACCTCCCCAAGCAGCCCAAGAGCGCCAAGCTCAAGGCGGTGCGCGTGAACCCCGGCACCGTGGTGGTCCAGGCACGCGCGACAGAAAATCCAAACACGGGCAAGATCATCGACGCCTCTCCGAACAGCTACTACGTGCTCAACGATGAACCGGTGCTGGAAGGCGAAAGCATCACCAACCCGCAGCAGAGCAACGACGAATCCACCGGGCAGCCAGACGTCACCTTCGGCTTCACGTCGCACGGCCAGAGCGTCTTCGAAAAGGTCACCAAGGAAATCGCCCACCGCGGCCAGGAAGCACAGCTCCCAGGGATCAGCAAGGAAGAGGCTCTGCAGCATTTCGCCGTCGTGCTCGATGGCCAGCTGGTCACGGTTCCGTCGATCGACTACACCAAATACCCGGAAGGGATCGACGCATCCACGGGCTCTGAGATCTCCGGCGGGTTCACGATCACCTCGGCCCAGGCTCTCGCCAACGAGCTGCAGTCGGGCGCGCTGCCGCTCAAGCTGGTGCTGATCTCCCGCTCGCAGGTCTCCGCCACGCTCGGCAAACAGGCGCTGAGCCAGGGCCTGACCGCGCTGATCGCGGGCTTCCTCGTGGTGTGCGTGTTCCTGCTGCTCTTCTATCGCGTGCTCGGCGCGATCGCCGTCGGCGGCCTGGTCATCTACGGCGCGTACTTCTTCGCGCTGGTCAAGCTGATCCCCGTCACGCTGACGCTGCCGGGCATCGCCGGCCTGATCCTGACGATCGGCGTCTGCGCGGACGCGAACATCGTGATCTTCGAGCGCGTCAAGGAGGAGATCCGAGGCGGCAGATCGATCATCTCGGGCATCGCGACGGGCTACAAGCACGGGTTCGCGGCGATCGTCGACGCGAACGTCGTGACGTTCATGACGGCGTTCATCCTGTTCGCGCTGGCGACCGCCGAAGTCAAGGGCTTCGCGTTCACGCTCGGCATCGGCGTGCTTGTGTCGCTGTTCACGGCGGTGCTCGCCACACAGGCGGCGCTCGGCGCGATGGGCCGCTCGCGGCTGGTCTCCCATCCGGCGGCGCTCGGCGCGGCGCGCCGCGGCAAAGGCTGGACGTTCGACTTCATGGGCGCGTCGAAGTGGTTCTTCTCGCTGTCAGGCACGATCCTGTTGGTCGGCGCCCTGGCGATCGGCGGCAAAGGGCTGCACTTCGGCATGGACTTCAAGGGCGGCACGCGCATTCAGACGGCGTTCATCAAGCCTGCGTCCGAGGCCGAAGTGGACAACGTGATGAAGGCCGCCGGCTATCCCGACGCCCAGGTGCAGAAGTTCACGAACGCGAGCATCGGCGGCAACGGCTATCAGATCTCCACCAGCACGCTCGCTCCGGCAGAGCTCAAGGAAGTCGAACGCGCGCTCAACGCGAAGTTCGGCAACGGTGCCAGCCATCCGGGGACCAAGGACTTCTCCTCGACCTCGATCGGGCCGACGTTCGGCAAAACCGTCGCCAACGCGGCGGTGATCGCGATCATCGCCTCGCTGCTGGTGATCTCCGCCTACATCGCCCTGCGCTTCGAGTGGAAGTACGCGGTGCCGGTGCTGGTCGCGCTGATGCACGACCTGCTGATAACCGCAGGCGTCTACTCGCTGACGGGGAGGGAAGTCACGACGGCGACGGTCGCCGCTCTGCTGACGATCCTGGGGTACTCGCTGTACGACACGATCATCGTGTTCGACCGAATACGCGAGAACGTGCCGCGCATGCCGCGCGCCGCGTTCTCGCAGATCGTCAACCGCTCGATGTCCGAGGTGTTGACGAGGTCGCTGGCGACGAGCTTCTGCACGCTGCTGCCGGTGATCGCGCTGCTGCTGTTCGGCGGGACGACGCTCAAGGACTTCGCGTTCGCGCTGATGATCGGCATCGCCTCCGGCGCGTACTCCTCGATATTCATCGCCTCGCCGGTGCTGACCCACTGGAAGGAGCGTGAGCCCGGCTACCGCTCGCGGCGCGCGCGGATCGTGCGCGAAGCGGGGATGGTGCCGGCGTACGCCACGACCGCCACCGGCGCGCCCGAGGACGTCGAGCCCGAGCGCAAGCGCAGGCGCACGCGAAGCGGGAGCATCATCGCGCCCGAGCAGCCCGGCCAGCAGATCTCCAGGGACGAGTTCCAGGAGCTCGTGCGCGACCTCGATGTCGAGGGCGAGCCCAACGGCGCGCCCGTGGGCGGGCGCGGCCGGCGTGCGCGCGCCGGCGAGGGCAGCGCGACGGCTGCGCCCGCCCCGCCCGCGCCGCCCGCCGCGCCCGCATCGCCCCCGCAGGAGGAGCGCGATCCCACGGCCGATCTCACGCCCGAGGATCTCGTCCTCAAGGAAGACCCCAAGCAGCGCCCCAAGAATCGCCGCCCACGCACTCGACGTCACGGACGGTCGCGCTGATGGGACTGCTCGGCTGGGTGATCATGGGGCTGGCGATCTGGCACTTCACGATCTTCATGCCCGACCGCTTCTGGGGTGGGATCGTGGGCGCGTTCGTGGGCTCGCTGATCGGCTCGATCGTCGTCGGGTTCATCATCTACGGCGTGAAAGTCTCCGCGCTGCGCGTGCCCGGCGAAAAGGCTACGGACATCGGGGTCGTGCTGTACGCGGTCCCGGGCGCGCTGATCGGGATCGCGCTGATCTACCTGGAGGGCATGCGTCGCGAACGCTCGGCGCGAGAGTCCACTCCCGGATAGTGGAACTGCCCGGGTACTAAAAAAGTACGAGCTGGCTGCTGGTAGTTGGCTTTAGATACGATGGCGCGGTCGGGGGCTCTGCTTATCGCGTATATGTGAACGATACGCGGTCCAATTGTTATCGCTCTGTAAAGAGCGTGGGCTCACGACTGGACTGGGCGCTTCTAAGGGCGACCCGGACTGACCATTGGGAACACGATCAGGAACGGAGACGAACATGAGCGGACGGATTCGTGCACACGCCGCGAAGGTGATCGGCACGGTCGCAACGCTTTCACTGCTGGCCGGCGCCCCTGCAGCCGCCAGTGCGCAGACCCTCTACGTGAGCGAACATCCATCGGCGCCCGGCACCAGTTGCTCGCATGCTGGCTTCAAGGAAATTCAGAGGGCGATCGAAGAGGCCGATGTCACGGCTGGAACCGTAATCAAGGTATGTGGCGGGACCTACGCAGAACAGCTCGAAGTCACCGGGGGCATGTCGATAGTGGGGAAATCCGGTGCGAAGGTCACGCTGCCGCTTCCGACTAAAATCGAAGACTCGCGCACGAAATGCGACGAAGCGATCGACGCGCGGGTGTCCCAGCCCGACCGGGATCTCCTCTCGATTTGCACCACGGGGACCGTCAAACTGTCCAGTCTGACCCTCGAAGCCAAGTTCCCCACAGAGTGTTACGACAGTCTCTACAACACCATGGTCGGAGGGCATGGCCTGCTTGAAGCCACCAAAGTCACGTTTGCCGACGCGGGCGTCGAAAAGGGCAGCCCGGACGGCGGTTGCCAAGGCGGAGTCGGAATTGAGGTTGGGGTCAGCGGAGAAGAAGGCCCATCGTCGGTGAGCACGCCGGCGCTGGAGGTCGGACATGCCATCCTCACCGACGACACGATCGCCGAATATCAGAAGAACGGCATCACGGTCGACGGGGATGGCTCAAGCGCCGCGATCGGGAAAAAAGTCACGATAATCGGTGATGGTCCTGATGATCAGGGTCAGAACGGCATCCAGGTCAGCAGGGGCGCTGTGGCCACGATCGACGATGTGACGATCTCGGATAACGAATGCGACATCATGTCAGTGTGTGGCCACGAATCCGCCTCCGAGTGGGAGGAAGACGCATCCGGGTTGCTGCTCTATCTCCCGGGAGCGGCAACGACGGTAGAAAAAGCCACGCTGAGCGCCAACAACATCGGCGTCGAGTACATCTCGGGAAGTGAAACGCGTCCGGCCACGTCCGAGTTGACGCTCATTCATGACAAGATTAGCGGCGGATATGCCTCGGTGCAGGTCAATCAGGGCAGGGTCTCGATGAGAGACAACAAACTGACCGGTGGCCTGATCGCGCTGGACGTGAACGAGAACGAATATGGTGGAGGGTTCGGAACGCCGTCCGAATACGCTCCGGACGCGAGCTCCATGGGCGACTATCTAGAAGGAACCACGGCCGCGATCCAGGTCGAACCGTCGATCGGGGCGCTCGAAGGTGGGCTGGCGCTGACGAGCGACAGCGTCGTGGGCCCGGTAGTGAATGTCGGCCACCCGAACTTCAAGATCAGTGGCTGAAAGATCGATGCGCTGAGGCCGCGAGTGCCTCGGTGTCGAGCGGGAGAGGCGCGTCGCTCGCCTCTCCCGCTCGGCCTCCGCCGTTCCGTCCCGCGCTGCCCATACTCTCGCCGGAATGCAGCCGTGCCGCTTCGAGATCCCCGATTGCCCGCCGGCGGACGTCGCGCGACTGCGGCGCGAGCTCGGCGTGAGCGGGCCCTTGGCGCAGGTGCTCGTGCGCCGGGGCATGGCCGAGCCGGCGCTCGCACGGGCGTTTCTGGCGGGCGATGAGGAGCATCCTCCGAGCGCGTTCGCCGGTATCGGTGACGCCGTCGCGACGGTCCTCGATCACGTAGCGCGTGGCACGAGGATCACGATCCACGGCGACTACGACGTCGACGGCATCTGCTCGACGGCGGTGCTGGTGCGCGCGCTGCGGGGGCTCGGGGCGGACGTCGACTTCTACCTACCGGACCGCGCCGGTGACGGCTACGGGTTGAACGCGGCGACGGTGCAGCGGCTGGCGGGGAGGGGGACGCGGCTGCTCGTGACGGTCGACTGCGCGATCACCGCCGTGGAGGAGGTAGCGATGGCGCGGGCGCTGGGCATGGACGTGGTGGTCACCGACCACCACGCGCCACGCGCCGACGGCGCGCTGCCGCATGCGCCGCTGGTGCACCCGACGATGTGCGCGTACCCCTGCCCCGAGCTGTGCGCCACGGCCGTCGCCCACAAGCTGGCGCAGGCCTTGCTGGAGGCCGTCGCCGACGGGGCGATCGGGGCGCCGGGCTCTGATGACCCCCGCCATGAGGGCGCGAAACAGGCGCTCGAGCAGGACCTCGATCTCGTCGCGCTGGCCACGATCGCCGACGTCGTGCCGCTGCTGGGCGAGAACCGCGCGCTCGCGCGCCGCGGGCTGCGGGCGCTGGCGAGCACGACCAAGCCGGGTCTGCGCGCCCTGATGGCCGTCGCGGGGGTCGACTCCTCGAAGGTCAACGAGCGCGCGGTCGCATTCGCGCTGGCGCCGCGGCTGAACGCGGCCGGACGGCTCTACCGGGCGGACGCCGGCCTGGAGCTGATCCTGACAACGGATCCTGTGCGGGCGGCGCAGATCGCGCAGGAGCTCGACTCGGCCAACCGCGAGCGCAGGCAGGTGGAGATGGGCATCCGCTTTCAGGCCGAAGCGCAGATGGACGAGCTCGGCGAGCGCTCCGCATATGTGCTGGCGCAGGAGGGCTGGCACCCCGGAGTGATCGGGATCGTCGCCTCGCGCCTGGTCGAGCGCAGTGGGCGTCCGGTCGTGCTGATCGCGCTCGACGGGGACACCGGCAAGGCGTCAGGCCGCAGCGTCGAGGCGTTTGACCTGCTCGCTGGCCTGACCGCGTGCGGCGAGCACCTGCTGCGCTACGGCGGGCACCGCGCGGCGGCGGGCCTGGAGATCGATCGCGAGCGCGTGGCGGACTTCGCCGACGCGCTGTGTGCCCACGCCGAGCGCGTGCTCGCGCCGCAGGATCTCGTGACGGTCGAGCGCGTGGATGCGATCGTCGGCGGCGAGGAGCTCGGGATGGGGCTCGCGGAGGAGCTGCAGGCGCTGGCGCCGTTCGGTCGCGGCAACCCGGTGGCCTGCCTGATGGTCGCCGACGCGAGCTTCGCGGACGTCCGGCCGATGGGCGAAGGAAAGCACGCGCGCTTCACCGTGGAGTCCCATGGCGTGCGGGCGCGGGCGGTCGCGTTCGGCATGGGTGGGCGGCTGGCGCTGAACGGCGAGGAGTCGGTCGGCGAGCTGCGGGCGACGTTCACGCTGGAGGTCAACGAGTGGAACGGCGTGAGCGAGCCGCGGCTGGTGCTGCGCCGCGCACAGATCGAGCAGATCGGCGCCGAGACGCCGGCTGCCGGAGAGGAGCATCGCGGCCGGGAGCCGGCCGGGGAAGAGGTCGAGGCGGAGGAGCTCGTGCTGTTCGCGCTCTGAGCGAGCAGCGCCTTCAATCCACCCTCACAGTCCCCTACCCTTAGAGCATGGCAATCGCCGAAGATCCCAAGCAGACACAGCTCACCGGGGTAGCGGACGCGACCGCCGTCACCGAGGTGATCGAGCAGGCGCCCCCGCGCGAGCAGGCCCCGCCACCGCTCGAGCTGGACGCGTCCGAGCGCCAGCTGCTGAGCGACCTGTTCGCGATCGTCTCCGAGCACGCGTCGGACTCCTCCGTGGAGATCGACCGCGGGCGCGTGCAGGACGCGTTCGTGTTCGCGTGCGAGCACCACGCCGACCAGCGGCGCAAGTCGGGCGAGGACTTCATCACGCATCCCGTCGGGGTGGCGCGCATCTGCGCGGGCATGCGCCTGGACACCGAGACGCTGTGCGCGGCGCTGCTGCACGACACCGTCGAGGACACCTCGGCGTCGATCGAGGAGGTGCGCGAGCGCTTCGGCGACGAGATCGCGACGATCGTCGACGGCGTGACGAAGCTCACGGACATCACCTTCAAGTCCCACGACGAGGCGCAGGCGAACAACTACCGCAAGATGATGGTGGCGATGGCCACCGACGTGCGGGTCATCCTGATCAAGCTCGCGGACCGCCTGCACAACATGCGCACGATCGAGGCGATGCCCAAGCAGAAGCAGATGGAGAAGGCGCGCGAGACACTCGAGATCTACGCGCCCCTGGCACACCGCCTGGGCATCCACGCGATCAAGTGGGAGCTCGAGGATCTGGCCTTCGCCACCCTGCATCCGCGCAAGTACCAGGAGATCAAGGGCCTGGTCGCCCAGCAGCGCGAGGAGCGCGAGCGCTACGTCTCAGAGGCCGGCGAGTACCTGCGCAGCGAGCTGGCCGAGGTGGGTGTGCAGGCGCAGATCGCCGGACGCGCCAAGCACTTCTACTCGATCTACTCGAAGATGACCAAGAAGGGCCGCGAGTTCAACGAGATCTATGACCTCACGGCGATGCGCGTGATCGTCGACTCTGTCAAGGACTGCTACGGCGCGGTCGGCGTCATCCACTCGCTGTGGAAGCCCCTGCCAGGGCGCTTCAAGGACTTCATCGCGATGCCCAAGTTCAACATGTACCAGTCGCTGCACACGACGATCATCGGGCCCGAGGGCCGGCCCTTGGAGATCCAGATCCGCACCCACGAGATGCACGAGATGGCCGAGTTCGGGGTGGCGGCCCACTGGGTGTACAAGCAGCCGGCGCCCGGCGCGGGCGGCGATCGGCGCTCCGGCTGGCCGGCGGCGGGCGAGGACGCCAAGCTCACGTGGCTGCGCTCGATGCTCGACTGGCAGAAGGAGCTCTCGGACCCGCGCGAGTTCATGGAGACGTTGCGCACCGACCTGTTCGAGGAGGAGGTCTACGTCTTCACGCCCAAGGGCGAAGTCAAGTCGCTGGCGGCCGGCGCGACGCCGCTGGACTTCGCCTACGAGGTGCACACGGAGATCGGCCACCGCTGCGTGGGCGCGCGCGTGAACGGGAAAATCGTGCCGCTGCACTACGAGCTGCGCTCGGGTGACATCGTCGAGATCCTCACCGCCAAGCGCGAGCGCGGACCCTCGCGCGACTGGCTGGCGATGGTCAAGACGACCCGCGCGCGCAACAAGATCAAGGCGTGGTTCAAGGCGGAGTCGCGCCAGGACACCGAGCACACCGGCCGCGAGCTGCTGCAGGAGCACCTGCGCAAACAGGGCCTGCCGGCGCAGAAGATCACCGGCTCGGCGCTGCTGGCGGACGTGATCAGGGAGGTTGGCTACCGCAAGGCCGACGACTTCTACATCGCCCTCGGGGCGGCCAAGGTCTCGCCGAAGCTCGTTGTCAACAAGGTGATGCAGCGCCTGAAGCAGGGCGAGGCCGCTGACAGCGAGGACAGCGCCGCGGATCTGCTGCGCGTCGGGCGCGCGCGCCGGCGGCCGACCAAGTCCTCCGGTCAGTACGGGATCCGCGTCGACGGCGTCGAGGACGTGATGCTGCGCCTGGCCAAGTGCTGCCGGCCGGTTCCCGGCGATGAGATCGTGGGCTACATCTCGCTCGGGCGCGGCATCACCATCCACCGCGAGGACTGTCCCAACGCGGCGCTCCTGGGCAAGAGCCCCGAGCGCTTCACCAGCGTGGCGTGGGAAGGCGATCAGTCGACGGGCTTCGTCGTGGAGATCCAGATCGACGCTTGGGATCGCCACCGACTGCTGGAGGACCTCTCGCGGGCGTTCTCGGAGTCCGGCGCGAACATCCTCGAAGCGCGCTGCCTGTCGATGCCGCCGATGGTCAAGAACCGCTTCGTGGTCGAGGTGGCCGACACGCACACTCTGAAGGGCGCGATCACCCGCCTGCGCAACACAGAGTCGGTGTTCGACGCCTACCGGGTGACGCCGGGCGCCGCGGCGTAGACGGCCGCGCGCAATGGTCGACCGGCCGCGGCGGCGCGGTCCTCAGCTGACGACGTTCAGCGCACGTGGCATGACGGAATAGCGCGCCTCGGTGACCTCGCCGAGATAGTCGCCGTCGACCTGCAGCGGCAGCGGGCGACCGTCGGCGCTGCGCACGACCATCTCGCTGAGGTCCGGCAGGCCCGTCACCTGGCGGTGCGCGGCCACCCGCGCGCGGCTGGAGACGGCGCGCCAGGCGATGGACGGCATCGACAGGGGCGTCGCGCGGTGCAGCACGCCGCCCGCGAGCGCGCCCGAGTCCAGGGCCGCGCCGTCGGCGATCTCGATCGGGCGGTTCTGGAAGTAGGTGAACGGCGAGCCGTTCTGCACGACCGCGGTGACGCCCTGCAGCGTCCTGCCGGCGGCGTCGACCTCCAGCCGCGGAGGCGTCAGCAGGTAGCGGCGCAGCAGCATGCTGACGGCCACCCACGCGAAGAAGTACGGCCCCAGGCGAGCCTTCAGCCTGGGGTTGGCGTCGACGCGCTCGACCACGCTGGCGTCCAGCCCAAGACCCGAGGAGAACGTGAAGCAGCGGCCATTGACGACGCCCAGGTCGACCTTGCGTGGGCGCCAGTCGTCGGCCATCGCCAGCAGGTGCTCGGTCGCGTCCACGACGTCGCCGGGAATGCCGAGCATCTTGGCGAACACATTGGCCGAGCCTCCGGGCAGGCAGCACAGCGGGGTCGATGAGGGCCCGCCCGGAGATGCGATCAAACCGTTGGCTGCTTCGTTGACGGTGCCGTCGCCGCCGAAGGCGACGACCACGTCGTAGCCCTCGTGCGCGGCCTCGCGGCAGAGCTCGGTGGCGTGCCCGCGGGCCTCGGTGTCGACGGCGTCGACCTCGAAGCGTCCCTGCAGCGCGTACACGACCAGATGGCGCAGGCGGTCGGAAACGGTCGTGGCATACGGGTTGACGATGATCAGCATCCGCCGCTTGCTCGCCGGGGAGGCAAAGCGGAACGGCGCGCCGGCCTGGCCGGTAGCCTCGTCGCGTTCGCGTGTGGGGGAGCTCATTGCCAGGCCCTACACCGAGCGCGGGCGAGCGTTACCGGGAGCGCTGAACGTCCGTCCAACCAGATACGCTTGCGCTCTCCGATCGGCTTGCGTTCGCCGAGAGGGTTGCTAGACTGCCGCTTAGACATAGCTGGACACATCCAGAGGGGTGAAGGGACTGGCCCTATGAAACCCCGGCAACCACCGTCCGTCACAGCGGGAAGGTGCCAATTCCAGACAGATGTGTGGCGGGCTCCGCGCCCTTCGCCACACCGTGACAAGGCGAAGACAAGCGAAGGGAGCCCCGAATGGCTGTCAGTCATCTTCAGTGCAAGGAGTGCAAGGCCGAGTATCCGCTGGAGGCGTTGTACGTGTGCGAGCAGTGCTTTGGGCCGTTGGAGGTCGCCTACGACCACAGCCGCCTGAAGCGGGACATCGGCGAGCTGCGTCGCCGGATCCAGGGCGGTCCGCAGAACATCTGGCGCTACGCGGACTTCCTGCCGCTCGCGGGCGGGCCGCCCGGTCCGTCCGGCAGGCTGGCCTCGCGCGTGGGCCTGCCCGCGGGGTGCACGCCGCTGATCCGCGCCGACAGGCTGGCAGAGCGCCTGGGCCTGCGCGAGGTGTGGGTCAAGAACGACGCCGCCAACCCGACACACTCGTTCAAGGACCGTGTCGTGTCGGTGGCCGTCACACGGGCGCGCGAGCTGGGCTTCGAGACGATCGCGTGCGCCTCCACGGGCAACCTCGCCAACTCGGTGGCCGCGCACGGAGCGGCGCTGGGCCTCGAGTCCTACGTGTTCATCCCCGCGGACCTGGAGGAGCAGAAGATCCTCGCCACCGGCGTCTACGGCACGAGGCTGGTGGGCGTGGAAGGCAGCTACGACGACGTCAACCGCCTGTGCACGGAGCTGTGCGCGGAGCGCGACTGGGCGTTCGTGAACATCAACCTGCGCCCCTACTACGCCGAGGGCTCCAAGACGCTGGCGTTCGAGATCGCCGAGCAGCTCGGCTGGGAGCTGCCCGACCGCTGCATCGTGCCGGTCGCATCAGGATCCCTGTTCACGAAAATCGCCAGGGGCTTCGAGGAATGGACCGAGCTCGGGCTGCTCGACGGCCGGCTGCCGCGCATGAACGGCGCCCAGGCCGAGGGCTGCTCGCCGGTGGCGAGCGCGTTCGCCGACGGCCACGAGGTGTGCCGGCCGGTGAAGCCGAACACGATCGCCAAGTCGCTGGCGATCGGCAACCCCGCCGACGGTCCGTACGCGCTCGATCTGGCGCGCCGCACGGGCGGCTCGGTGGATGCCGTCAGCGACGAGGAGATCCGGGCGGGCATCAAGCTGCTGGCCGAGACGACGGGCGTGTTCACCGAGACCGCCGGGGGCGTCACGACAGCCGTGCTGGCGAAGCTGGCCGCACGCGGCGACATCGACCCGGACGAGCGTGTCGTGCTGGTGATCACCGGCGAGGGCCTGAAGACGCTGGACGCCGTGCGCGGCACGTTCGAGACGCAGACGATCGCCCCGACGGTCGCGGCGTTCGAGCGCTCCGACGTGCGCGTGGGCGCGGCTGTCTGATGAGCGTCGTCGTGAAGATTCCCACGCAGTTGCGGGCGGCCGCCGGCGGCGAGGCCGAGGCGCAGATCGACGGCGCGACCGTGCAGGAGGTGCTGAACGGCCTGTTCGAGCGCCACGAGGAGCTGCGCGTGCGCATCTCCGACGACGACGGGTCGTTGCGGCGCTTCGTGAACGTCTACCTCGCGGGCGAAGACATCCGCTTCCTGGACGGGCTGGCGACACCGGTGCTCGACGGTGCGGAGCTGACGATCCTCCCGGCCGTGGCTGGCGGCTGACAGCTCGCCGCGGGCTCGGGCGCGCTCCCGCTGCGGGGACGATTCGCGCCGGCGCGCAGGAACAGCCAGCAGAACAGACCGAGTGTGACGATCGCCTGCTCGGCCAGCATGATCGCCCCGGCGATGTTCTGGTCGGCGACGGGGGAGATGCGATGCAGCGCCTCGCCGTTGACGTAGACGGGATAGAGGACCGTCCCCGACCACAGCAGGACGTTGGCGAGGATCGCGCCGCTGACGCGCACGGCGAGGACGTAGAGGAGCTTGCCGGGCTCACCGAGGGCTCTCGCCCGCGGCAGCGGCCCGAGCAGGCAGACCCACATGTCGATGCCGAAGCCCACGAGGCAAACGTGTTCGAGCGCGTGCACGCCCCCGTGGCGCAGGGCCGCGTGGTTGAGCGTTGACAGGTGCCAGGCGAGCAGATCGACGCTCCACAGCGGGAACGCGACCAGCGGGTCAGCGAGGGCGCGCAGGCGCTCGAAGGGATGGAGCGAGCCGAGCGCGAGGGCCCCGAGCGGCGCCAGCAGCGGGCCGGTGAGACCGAGAGCTATCAGCAGTGGCGCGACGTCGCCGAGCAGCAGCTGCTCGATCGTGTGCACGTAGGCCAGCTGCCGGCCGGCGGACGCGAGCGCTGTGAGCGTCGCGCCGATCACCGCGAGGCCCACGTAGAAGCACGCCTGGCGCCAGCCGCGCACGGGCTGGGCGCCGCGGGCGAGCGCGCGCGTGCGCCGCGCGTAGAGCACGCCGACGATCGCCGGGATTCCGAGCTCGAGCGCGGCGGATGGGGCTGAGAGGTCGGTCAGCGACAGGGTCGGCATCGCCGCTCAGACTACGCGAGCGCGTCGCGGGCCGGCGCGGCGGCAGCGAGGTCGATGCAGCTTTATTTCTTCATTTCTTAGGGACGCTTGAGGTAGGCGTGAGCGTCGCTCGATTAGCTGCTGACATGAGCTCACAGACACTCATCCGTTCCGTCGTCGACGGAATGACCGAGCGCTTCGACGCGATCGCCTGTCTCGACGAGCGCGTTCGCCACCGGGCGGTGCCCGCGGCACCGATCGAGCCCGGCCGCTACATCGAGATCCAAGGGTCGGATCAAACGCTGCTGATCCCGCTGGCTGGCGAGGCGCTGCACGTCGGGCGTGGGCTGTCCGCCGGGCTGCGCCTCGACGACAGCTCCGTCTCGCGACGCCACGCGATCCTCGTGCCGCGCCCCAACGGCGCGCGCATCCTCGACGATCGCAGCTCCAACGGCACGTTCGTCAACGGCCGGCGCATCCAGCAGGCCGACCTGTCGAGCGGCGACGTGATCGTGCTCGGCCGGGTGGTGCTGCGCTTCCTGGAGGTGTAGGGCCGAGCCCACGCGCGGGGCCTCGGTGCGGCGGCGCGTGGGCGCGGTGCGCCAGGTGCAGCGCGCGGGGCACTTCCTGCAGCGGGAGCGTGCGGGGCTGTTCAACCGCGCGATCAGCTGCTTCCTGGGGGACCCGCGGCGCCGCTCGTGAGACGGGCGAGGTGAGCCGGCAGCCGTAAAGGGGGGTTGACAGTTGGTGGTAGGATCGTGTCTCCAGGGGTGGAGACGATTGCCTGGTCGTTCTTCGACGGGCAGCTAGGAGGCGAGGATGCGTTTGCGTGGGGGTTCTCGGACGAGGATGGTGCCGGTGCGCGGAGCCCTTGGGCTGCAGCGTCTTGTGCTCGCGGCGCTGGTCGGTTGCCTGCTGGCGGTGCTGGCCGCGGCGCCGTCGAGCGCGGCGATCGTCGACATGTCGGGCGGTGCCCACCAGATCCTCGCTCCAGGCGAGGCGGGCGCCGAGGAAGCGAACGTGTTCTCGACCCAGCAGGGCAAGCTCTACAACAAACTGACCGGCAAACTGGGGAACGTCGGGGGAGGCGCCCTGGAACGCGACTTCGTCTCCGAGAAGTTCCAAGAGCCCCACCAGGCGGGAGACACGGAGGAGTTCACGAGCAGGGCCGGCCTGGAAATCTGGGTTGACAAAAGCGACATCCCGCATATCTTCGGGGCCACGCGCGGCGACGTGATGTTCGGCTCAGGCTGGGTGGCAGCCCAGTATCGCGGCCTGCTGCTCGCGCTGGGCCTCGGACCCGCGTACGTGGCGGCGATGAGCGTCCCCGGTTTCAACGCGTTCGAAATGCTGCTGACGCAGCGCTCGTTCAAACCCAGCGCGCAGGCGATCAAATGGGTCGAAGAACAGAAGCAGTCACTGATCGAAAAAGGGGCCGAAGGCGAACAGGTGCTCGAAGACCTCGAAGAATGGACGGAAGGGGTCAACGCCTACGAGCAGACGCTGCCAATCGGACAGCGCCTGCCCACCGTGACGCTCGCCGACGCGATCGCGGGCTTCGCGTTTATCGGCTCGATCTTCGGCGACGGCGGCGGCAACGAAGTGGTGAACTCGAACTTCCTGGCTGCGTTGGAGAGGAAGCTGGGCGGCGAAGAAGGCCTGAAGGTCTTTCGCGACCTGCGCGAGGTCAACGACCCGGAAGCGCCGACCACCGCCAGCAAACCGTTCCCGTATGACCAGGTGCCGACCGGGCCGACGCCGGGGGCCATGGTGATCGAACCGGGATCGGCGAGCGCCGAGGCGGTGAAGGCGATGAAGGTCACGCATGCCTCGCATCGCAACGCGTCCAACTTCGTGGTCGTAGGAGCCGCCGACACCAAGAGCGGGCATCCGATCGCGGTGATGGGCCCGCAGCTCGGCTACTTCTACCCCGAGATCGTGATGGAGGTCGACATGCACGGCCCGGGCATCGACGCCGACGGGGTCGTCGCGCCGATCTCGCCGTACGTGTTCATCGGGCGCGGGCGCGACTTCGCGTGGAGCCTGACGAGCGCAGACAGCGAGAACGAGCAGCAGTTCCTGCTGAAGCTGTGCAATCCCGAAGACGGACCCGTCACCCGCGAATCGAGCTACTACGAATACGACGGCGAATGCGTCGCGATGAGCACCTTCAACGCCGGCGAAATCGGTCCAGGCCCCGGCGAACCCGCACACGAGGTGTACTTCAAAGAAAGCGTGTACGGGCCGGTCAGCGGCACGGTGATGGTCAAAGGCCAGCCGTACGCGATCGCCAACGACCGCGCCGACCGCGGCCAGGAGCCCGCGGGAGAGCTGGCCTTCAGCGATCTGGACTCCGACCGGGTGCACTCGCCCGAACAGTTCTTCGAAGCGGCAAACCAGCTGGGGACGACGTTCAACATGGTCTACCTGGACAGCAAGAACATCGCCTACTTCTCGACCGGTCGCCTGCCGATCCCGGCGCCGGGCACAGACCCGAGCCTGCCGACGCTGGGCAACGGCGAATACAACTGGCAGGGCTTTCTGTCACTCGCCCAGCACCCCCACGAAATCGCGCCGAGCAACGGCGTGCTGCTGAGCTGGAACAACAAGCCGGCGCCCGAATGGGGAGCGGCGTCGGGCACCTACTCCTACGGACCGGTGCAGCGCGTGCAGATGTTCAACGGCTTCACCAAGAAGATGACCGAGGCCAAGGAT
>Ga0210390_10000087_pt1 | contig 90721 bp, 76 predicted proteins | sample IncBWH11OmetaG_FD_161050 | JGI IMG/M metagenome (GOLD analysis project Ga0210390, IMG submission 161050) | Forest soil microbial communities from Barre Woods Harvard Forest LTER site, Petersham, Massachusetts, United States - Inc-BW-H-11-O ...
CCGCGTGGAAATGCAGCGGGAAGCCGTCGAGCACGAAAAGCAGCAACTCGCCACCAAGAACCAGGAACTGCAGGAGCGGGCGACCCGCGACGCCCTCACGAATCTTTACAATCGCGCATTCTTTGCCGAGGCGCTGAACGCGGCGATCGGCGGGGCCAGCCGGTCGGCCGGGCTGCTGGCCGTCCTGTTCAGCGATATCGACCACTTCAAGCGGATCAACGACACCTACGGCCACCAGTTCGGCGACCAGGTGCTGTGCGCCGTCTCCCGCATCCATACCGAAGCTCTCCGCCGCTCGGACGTCGTCGCCCGCTACGGGGGCGAAGAATTTGTCGTGCTGGTCCATCAGCCGAGTGAAAAAGGACTGGAAAAGCTGGCGGGCCGGCTCCGCGAAGCCGTCGAGGGGCACGAGTTTTTCTTCGAGGGCAAGCGGGTCCCCGTCACCATCAGCATCGGAGCGGCCGTCGCGTTGCCCGAACGCGAACCGGGTGACCTCGCGCTGCGGCTGGTGGCGGCGGCCGACGAGGCGATGTACGAATCCAAGAACGGCGGCCGCAATCAATACCACGTCCGCTCGCTGATCGACGGCAAAGATCGCCAGTTGGCTCAGCTGATCGCGCAGAAGCGGTTCAGCCGTTGGCTGGTCCAAAACGGCATCTTCGACATTCCGACGATCTCGCGAGCGCTGCTCGAAACGTCGTCGGAGCGCCTGCGGATCGGATCGTTGGCTCAGCTCTTGGGCCTGCTCACGACGCACCAGATCGAAGAGGTGCGGAACAAGCAACGTTCAACGGGGGAACGGTTCGGCACATGCGCGGTCGCGTGCGGCCTCATCAGCGAGGATCAGCTGGCCGTACTGCTGGCCATTCAGGCCGAGCCGCCCAATCTGCTGGCGCGGACCTTGACGACGTTGGGTTTGCTCGAGAAGAACCGCGCCGACGATCTGTTGTCGCAATATCGGCTGTTCCTGGCCGACGTGCAGTCGAGCGCGCCGGCCATCGTCTGACGCGGCCGCTGACAACCGTCACTTTTCCAGGTCGACCCGCACGTTATACGACTTGAGCTCGGCCACTTGTTGCTTGGCGGCCGTCTCGGTCAGCGGGTTTCCCTTCAAGTAGAGAAACCAATAAGGGGCAAACCGCCGATCTCCCTCGGCGTCCTTCTTGGCCATCGCCACCAGCACCGCGAGATCGGTGACTTTGTTGCCTTCGAGCATGGTGTGGCGGAGCTCGGTCATTCCCGAGAGGGGAGACAGGTCGCTTACCTGGTTGCCGCGGAGGTCGAGCTCCTCGATCCACTTCAGGCCTTTGAGGGGCGACAGATCGCTCACCTGGTCCCCCTCGAGATAAAGCGAAACCAGTTTTTCGAGTCCCGCGACGGTTTCCAGCGACCGCACCTTGTTCTTGGAAAGATCGAGCGTCGTTAGCTTCTTCAGGTCCTTGAGCGGCTGCAGGCTCTCGGTCTTGTTCGAGTCGAGCTTGAGGTATTGCAGCTTCACCAGCGGAGCGAGCGGGGCGACATCGCTGATCTGATTCCGCGCGAGGTCGAGCGTCTGCACGTTCACCAGCGGCGAGAGCGGCTTGAGATCGACGATCTCGTTGCCGGCCAGCTCCAGCGACTCCACGTTCACACACTTTTCGAGTCCGGCCAGACTCTTGATCTTCCGATTGGCCCCGTGGAGGAAGTAGAGGTTCGACAAATCCTCCTCTTTCAGGTCCTCCTTCTCGCCCTTTTTCAGATCTTCCCGCACCGCCGCCTCGAGGGCCTTGTCGGCAAAGAGCGGAGCCGGGGCCTTTTTCTCCGGCGCTGGCGCGGGTTTGGTCGGTTCGGGTTTCGCGGGGGCCGGCTTGGGTTTCTTGTCCGCGCTTTGGACCGCCGACGCTGAGAGAATCACCAGAAACAGGGCGACGGAAAGGCGTTTCATCTTGCGAAGTCCTTGAAAGGCGGCAAGGCGTGAGCGGGGGCGGTGCTTCGGCGGGTTGGACGTCTGTCAATTGCCAGTCTAACGGGCCGAGACGGGGACGCTCAACTCAATTCGCCTGAACTCCGCAGGCTCACGTCACCTCGGTGCTGCGGACCAAGAGAGCCTGGTAGCCGCCGTCGCTCGGGCGGCCGGGGACCTGATGCCATTCTTCCACGAGCCTCAGCGTCGGCTCGCGGTCAAGAACGGCCCGGACGACTTGCGCGTTCTCCTGGGGTTCGATGCTGCAAGTCGAGTAAAGGATCCGCCCGCCGGGACGCAGCCGACGGCACGCGGACTGCAGCAGCTCCAGCTGCTGAGCCGCCAACTCGTCGATCTCGGCGGGCTTGATCCGCCAGCGGGCCTCCGGGCGTTTGCCCAACACGCCCGTGTTCGAGCAGGGGACGTCCGCCAGAATTGCGTCGAAGGGACCAGCGGCCGGACCGAGAGCGGTCGTCGCGTCGGGCGAGGCCTGTTGATGCTCGCTGACGAGCAGCGGGTGGACGATTGAGATTCCCAGGCGAGTACAATTCTCGGTCACGCGCGCCAGGCGATCCGCGCGGATGTCCGTCGCGACAATCGTGCCCCGATTCTCCATCCGCTCGGCAATGTGCGTCGTTTTCGTTCCCGGAGCGGCACACAAGTCGAGAACCGTTTCATCCGGCTTGGGCGCCAACCGCTCGACTGCCTGCATGGCCGACTCGTCCTGCACCGAGAACAGACCTTCCGCGAATCCGGGCAAAGTCTCGACGCGAGCCGATCCTTCCAAACGAATCGCGGCGGGCAGCGCTCCCTCGCTCGCAACGACTCCGCCCTCGGCCAGTGCCTTCAGTAGTCTGTCACGATTCGTCTTGAGTGAATTCACACGCAGCGTCAGCGCAGCCGGATGATTGAACCAAAACCCGATGCGGCACAACTCCTCGAAGTCAAACCGCTCGAGCCAGCGGCCGGCCAGCCAGCGTGGAAAGCTGAACGCCTCGGTAAAGTATTCGGCGGGATCAACCGATGGCTCGGGAAAGACAGCGTTGGACAAGCACCGAAAGCGCCCGTCCGAGTCGGGCACGGCCGACGGACCGGCTGCCGTTTGCAGTTCGGCGGTGAGCATGCGCTCGACGCTGCGCAGCACGCCGTTCAGAAATCCCGACCATCGTTCGCGGCCGATCGCTTTGGCCAGGGCCACAGTCTCGTTAACCGCCGCGTAAGCGGGAATCGAATCGAGAAACACGAGCTGGTAGGCGCCCAGCTGCAACAGCGTCCACAACTCTCCTTCGATGTTGTGGCGCGGGCGCTGGATGAGCGGACGAAGGATCGCGTCGAGCGTTGCTTCGCGGCGGACGACGCCGTTCGTCAGCTCCACCGCCAGTCGCCGATCGTCGGCAGACGCGAGAGCCCCGTTCTGGAAAAACGGTTCAAGCAGAGTCGATACAAAGCGGCCGCAGTTCTTGTACTCGCTCAGTACGGCAAAGGCGACGTCGCGTGCGCTCCGCGCCTGGGTGACCGCCCGTTCCCGCCGAAAGCGCCGTTTGCGAGGAGCGTGCTTCACACGGCCTCCCCGGCCCCGCGGCAGGCAGCCGCCAAGTCGTCGAAGTACGCCGGATACGTTTTGGCGACGCAGGCCGGGTTGGCGATGCGAATTCCCTCGGCCTTCAGGCCGACAAGCGCAAAGCTCATCGCCATCCGGTGGTCATCGTACGTCTCGACAACGGTCGGACGAACCCGTGGCGAGCCGCTCGCCGTGGGCCGAATCGTGAGGCCGTCGTCCTGCTCTTGCGCGTCGACCCCAAGGCGATTGACTTCGGTGACCATGGCACGAATCCGGTCGGTTTCCTTGTGACGTACATGCGCGATATTGCGGATCCGCGTCGGACCTTCGGCGAAGACAGCCACCGCCGCCAGCGTTTGGGCCGTATCGCTGATCGCGTTCATGTCGACGTCGACGCCCCGTAGTACACCGCCCCGAAGACGAATTGAGTTTGTGTTCCAATGTACCGTGCAGCCCATCTGTTCGAGCACCTTCACAAACTGCACGTCCCCTTGGAGCGAGTCTCGCGACAATCCCTCAACGGTCACGTCTCCGCCGGTGATTGCGGCGGCGGCAAAGAAGTAGCTGGCGGCCGACGCGTCGGGTTCGATTGCGAACGTTCGCCCGCGATAGCGCTGTGGCTCGATACCGTAACTCCCCGGCCGCATCGCGACCTGCACACCAAAGTCTGCCATCAGTCGGACCGTCATCGCGACATAGGGCTCCGAGACGAGCGGCCCCTGCAAGGCCAGTTCGACACCACTCTCGGCACAGGGAGCCGACAGGAGCAGAGCGCTCAAAAACTGGCTCGACAGATCGGCCGCGACGGTCGCCCTCCCGCCTGGCAGTCCGTTCGCCCGAACGGAAACCGGCGGGCAACCGCGGTCTCCCTCGCAACGGACGGACGCGCCTAACTCGTTCAAGGCATCGCAAAGCGGACGGACCGGCCGCTGGCGCATCCGCGCATTACCGTCGAGCCGCCGGGTGCCTCGCCCCAGGCAGGCGGCCGCCGTCAGGAACCGAATGCTGGTCCCGCTGTTCTCCAGCCACAGTTCGGCAGACTCGGCCGGCGGTCGGCCGGCGCAACCGTCAATTTCGATCGTTTGGGAGGCCGGATCGTGTGAGACCCGCAGGCCGAGCCGCCGCAGGCTCTCGATCATCACCCGGGTATCGTCGCTGTCGAGAGCGCCGGTCAGCCGCGACGTTCCCTCGGCCAGCGCGGCCACGATTAACGCGCGGTTTGTGATGCTCTTGGAGCCCGGCGGACGGACCGTCGCCCGGATCGGCCGCCCGAGCGGCTGGATCGCGATCGACGGCTGGGATTGTCCTTGGTCCATTCCGATCGATTGTAACGGATCGCCGGTGGGCTGAGCGCCCGGCGGGAACGAGCCGGCGTCTGCCGTCTGGGCACTCGAAGATTCCCTGGCAAACCCGCAACCACGTAACCATACGTACGACACGACCGATCGGCAGAGTCGTTTCTTGAACGCTCGATCGACGGAAGTCCGTGGGGGCGGTGACAGTTGATTGCAACGGACACTCAGCGCGCGTCGATATTCTTTGACATCCCGGCGGGAAGCGAGCGCTTGCGCGCCTCGCCCCGTGCCGGACGCAGGCGAACTCCGCAAGACTGACACCGGCGATTGGCGACAGGCAAGGACGGGCGTTTGATGAATCTGCGGGTCTTCGTACTGATCGCGGCGATGGCCGCCTTCGGGGCCCTTTGGTCCTCGGACGGACGCTATCAAGCCGAGCAACTGGCGATCGTCCGCGCCGAGCGCGCCCGCGCGACCAACGTCGCCTTCCTCACTCGGTTCGGCCGGGACGTCGCGATTCCGACCGTCAACCGGACGGCGAGTCCCGCGACGTCCGTCACTCTGGATGAGAGTGAAACTAGCCGGAGCCGGGCCGTACTCACGCTTCAGGCGCTGCTAGCAGCGGGGAAAATGCGGCCGTCTCTCGACGGAACGGCAAACGGAATCGTCACCCAGGTCTCCATCGAACGACTGGCCGTCGCGGGAATCCTGGGCATCGATCCGGGGAACGGTGCCACTCAGGTCACCGCTGGCGCCGCTCTTGTGAAGACTCGGCTCGAAGAACGACTTTGTCTGCTGCGGTTCCGCACACGACAAACGGCTTACTTCGCCAGCCGTCGGATCGTCGCGTTCCTCCGCGCGATGTCGACCGATTCCCAAGCGACCGGAGCCGGTCGGATTGTGATCCGCGAAATGCCGATCGAGGCATCCCAAGCGCCGGTCACAGCGGGCCGTCAGACGCGGTAGCCGCGCCATCGGCGCCGCGGATCGACACTTTGCTCGCGCGAACTGCACCGCTTCGAAAGCGGATCCTCAGCAGCGCCGGCTGCGAAACACGCCACTTGACCTCCCGATGCCCGCGGGCTAAACTCGCAGTGTCCTTTCACAAAAGGCTGAGAACGTGTTCGGTCGCCGTCTACTGCTGAACCTGCTGCTTATCCTTCCGCCCTGTGCGGAGAGGTCTTAGGTTCAGTTCGCGGCCGTTCCCTGACTGATACAAACCCTGAGACCTGTGGTCTCAGGGTTTTTTTGTTGTCTGTTTTTTTGTTGCCAGTTTTGTTCGTACTCTTGTTGTTGCGGTGACTCGATCTGATGGGGGTTTGAGCCATGTCGGCCGAGAAGCGAGAAAAGATCACGATCTTCGACACCACCTTGCGCGACGGCGAGCAATCGCCTGGCTGCAGCATGAACACAGCTGAAAAGCTGGAAGTTGCGCGGGCCCTGGTGGAGCTGGGGGTCGACGTGATCGAAGCCGGCTTCCCCATCGCGTCGCCGGGCGACTTCGAAGCCGTGCGGGAAATTGCCCGCCAGTTTGGCGATCGCACTGTGATCTGTGGACTGGCGCGCTGCCTCGGGGAAGACGTCGATCGGGCCTGGGAAGCGCTCAAGGACGCCGCCCGGCCGCGGATCCACGTCTTCCTGGCCACGAGCGCCATCCATCGCGAGTTCAAGCTCAAGATGGCCAAGGAAGAGATCGTGCGGCAGACCGTCGAGATGGTGAAGCGGGCGGTCGACTACTGCCCCAACGTGGAGTTCTCGCCCGAAGACGCCTCGCGGACCGAGCTCGATTTCCTCTGCGAAGTCGTCGAGAAGGCGATCGACGCCGGCGCGACGACAGTCAATATTCCGGACACGGTCGGCTACGCCGTGCCGGCCCACTATCGGCACGTCTTCGAGTATCTGAAAAAGCACGTGCCCAACATCGGCAAGGCTGTGTTGAGCGCCCACTGTCACGACGATTTGGGGCTGGGCGTCGCCAATAGCCTGGCCGCGATCGAGGGGGGCGCCCGCCAAGTTGAGTGCACGATCAACGGCCTAGGAGAGCGGGCCGGCAACGCGGCACTCGAGGAAATCGTGATGGCGCTGAAAACGCGGGCCGACTATTTCGGCTGCGACACGGGGATCCAGACCACCCGGCTGTACCCGACCAGCCATCTCGTCTCGAATATCACCGGAATGAAGATCCAGCGAAACAAGGCGATCGTCGGCCAGAACGCGTTCGCCCACGAGGCGGGCATTCATCAGCACGGCATGCTGCAGGAGCGGACGACCTACGAGATCATGCGGCCTGAGTCGGTCGGCTTCATCGGCACGAATCTCGTGCTGGGCAAGCACAGCGGCCGCCACGCCTTCCGTGATCGCGTGCAGTCTTTGGGGCACGAACTCGACGACGCCACGTTCCAAGCGGTCTTCGAGGACTTCATCGCCCTGGCCGACAAGAAGAAGGACATCTACGATTCGGATCTCGTCGCCTTGATCGAGAATCGGCTCGCCGCGACGCATGAGAAGTGGTCGCTCGTCAGCTTTCACACGTCGGCGGGCAGCGGCGCCATCCCGACGGCCACGCTCGAGCTGCAATGCGACGGGGGCGAAACCTTCCGAGACGCGGCCACGGGCGACGGCCCCATCGACGCGGTTTTCCGCGCGATCGAGCGGATTCTGGGCATTACGACCAAGCTCGAGGATTACCAGGTCCGCAGCGTGTCCAGCGGCAAGGACGCGTTGGGTGAGGTCTCGGTCGAGGTGATCTCGGGCGGCCGCAAATTCCACGGCAAAGGCGTGAGCACCGACATCATCGAAGCCAGCACGCGGGCCTACCTCAAAGCCCTCAACAAAGCGGTCGCGGAGAAAGATTCGGGACTGGCCGCCGCGCCGCGGCTCGAAGCCGCACGGGGAGTGTGAACGATCGTCGCGGGTCCAGACGGAACAGGCGTTCGGTCGAGGCTGTTGCCCTCGATCCACGATCGACGGCTCTGGCTGTTGGCAGCAGCCGGGGTCGTGATTGTGGGACTCTGCGTCTTTCGAGCCACCCGCACCTACGCTCCGCAGTCGACGGCCACGAAGGCTGCCGTCACCGGGCCCGCGCCGCCGTTCGAACTCTACGATGAAAATTCGCCGTCGCACCTCGTGCGGTTGTCGACCTACCTGGGACGGCAGCGCGTGTTCGTAGTATTTTACGACGGGTCGAAGGGGGCCCACAGCTCGCAGGCCCTGGACTTATTGCGAGCTGAGTGGCCCCGCCTGCGGAAGGCCGACGTCTACGTGCTGGCAATCAGCAAGGCCCTGCCGCAAGAGAATCGAAAAGACATGGCCCAGTTCGGCGCTTATCCGTTCCCCCTACTGACGGACGTCGATCTCAGCGTTTATCGGGCGTGGGGCCGCTACGATGAAGAGCACCGGCAGCGGCTGGAGGGAGTCTTCCTGGTCGATCGCAAGGGAGAAGTGGCCTGGTCCCGCACAGCCGGCAGTCCCGAGCCGCTCGCCAATCTTGCGGCCACCGTGGCAGCCGTCGCTGGAGACGGGGGAAACCGATGACCAACGATTCTCGTCCCCCTGACGATCTGAACTCGTCCGCGGCTCCTGTCCCTCCGACGCGACCCGAGCGGCGCGTCTCCGGTCGGGCGATGGTGCTGGGGATGCTCGCCTTCGGCACGCTGACCACAGCGACCATGTGGGTCTATTGGACGTTGCACGTCGGCCCGTTTCGCCCGCTGCAGGACGCGATCGCGGCAGCGTTCCCACAGTCGTCGCCGCGCGTCGACGGCGGTCAACGCAAGATGCACAAGGGGACGCCCAAAATTCTGCGGATCGTGATGCGGGTCGACTTCGATCCGGTGGTCGAGACAAGCCGGGGCGAAGAGGTCGTCACAACAGTCGAGCAGATTGCCGGCGAATACCTCGACCTGAATCAGTACGAGGAGTTGGACGTCTATCTCTATCAGGGCGTTCCCGAGCAGAGCGTGAAGCAACAGGAATACACGCGGATGCTGCGTCCGGCCGGAACGTCCACGAAACCAGAGAAGGTTTCCCAGAATACCCGACCGTAACCCGGCACCGACTCGATCTGTCGCCGCCTCGGCCCTGACGGACGTCCGCAGCGGGCCAGCCTCGGACCTTATTTCCGGTGTTGTTGGAATCCCTCAATCCGCGCCGCCTCGCCAGTCGATCAGAGTGCCAGCGATTCCGAGCGAAGCGTCTGAGGGGACTGCAACGTGCGGGATAATGTGGGAATAGACCGTCTGTCGGTGTCGACCGATCGGATGCTCGATAGCTATTGCGATCTCGAAAACGTCGGGCATCTCGACCGCAGCCCGCTGCCCAGCATCGAGGCAGTGGTCGAACTGACGCGCGAGCTGAAGCAGCTCCTGTTTCCCGGCTTTCATCAGCGGCTGACGCTGCACGAAGCGGACGCCGTCGACTTTGTCGCCACGCGACTCGAGAGCGTTCAGGACCGGCTCTTCGAGCAAGTCGCGTGCACGCTGACTTACGCCGACGAAGCCCGACAGGACTCGCTCGGCGATGACGCGGTTCCGGCTGACGGGCAGGAACCCAACGTCGTGACGCGGACCGACGCAATCGTCCACGACTTCTTGCTCGCCCTGCCGCGTATTCGGCGATTGCTGGCCACGGACGTGCAGGCGGCGTATGACGGCGATCCCGCGGCCCAAAATGCGGACGAAATCGTCTGCTGCTACCCGGGGCTCGAAGCCGTGTTGCACTATCGCCTGGCCCACGAGCTGCACACCCTGGGAGTGCCGCTCATCCCCCGCATGATCACGGAATGGGCCCACGGCCGCACGGGAATTGATATCCATCCCGGCGCCCGCATCGGTCCCGGATTCTTCATCGATCATGGGACGGGCGTGGTTATCGGCCAGACGTGCGAGATTGCCGATCACGTGCGGCTCTATCAGGGAGTGACGCTCGGAGCGCTCAGCTTCGACCAGGATGACAACGGCAACCTCGTGCGGGGAACCAAGCGGCATCCGACCATCGAGCGAAAAGTCGTGATCTACGCCAACGCCACGATCCTGGGCGGGCACACGATCGTGGGAGCGCACTCAGTCATTGGGGCCGGGGTTTCCGTCACCCGAAGCGTGCCGCCCAATACGGTCGTCACGATCGAGAAGCCGTCACTGCGATTTCGCGAAGCCTCGTGATCGGCAGGCAATCCGAACGAGTCAATCCGATTCGTCCGAATCCTCGTCGTCGTCCGAGTCCCCATCGGTTTTGGCGTGACGGACTTTGATCGAGCCGTTTTGCACGCTCAGCTTCAGCGTCCCGCCGCCCTCACCTAACGTCTCGTGCGCGGACCGGCTCTTCGTCATGCGTTTAATCCAGGCGTGCTTTTGGCCCGGGAAATAGACGCGGCCATTGACCGTGGATGCCGCCAGCTTGCACGACGTATCGTTGCCGACTGTCACCGTCATCGTGCCGTTTTGTGTGCTGATCTCACCGTCGACGCCGCGGGTATGGCTTAAATCGGCCGAGACGGTGCCGTTTTGCGTGTGCAGCTGTACGTGAGGCCCGGAGTATTTGGCTTCGATTGAGCCGTTGCTCGTGCGGGCCTCCAGTGACTCGCCCGCGGTATCCGATTCGATCTTGCCGTTCTTGCTCACCAGCTTGGTGGCACCGCTGACGTCGTTGACGTTCACCGTGCCATTGTCGACGTCGCAATCGACGTTGACCTTCTTGGGCGCGAGGATCTTGAAACGGACCGACCCGGACCATTCGGCCTGACGGGCCGACTTCCAGCGCCAGCCAATCTTGCAAGTGTCCGCGTCTTTGCCCTCAATGGTGACTTCCATGGCGTCGAGCGCGGCCCGGGCTGCTTCCTCGTCGTGAGCCGAGGCCTGCAGGACGGAGGTCACTTCGACGTCGGCCGATTTGTCCTCTTGTCCGACGAACTCGACCGAACCGTTGTCGGCCCGGATCTCGAAGTTCTTGGCGTGCGGGGCAAATTTGACCGCTTCGGTGCGCTCGACCGAGTTCGGCCAAACCACCCGCAGGCTGGTCGCGGCCTTGGCGATCAACAGGACCACCACGATTCCGATGACCGTCGATCGCAACATGGAATGGACTCCCCGAGCGGCCTGAGCCGAATCGCGTTTGCGGACACAGTCCGCCCGTCGGCAGACGTTGCCCGCACCCCCTGATTTTGAGGGATTCGCGGGGCCAATTCAAATCTTGGCTGATTTTCCCGAAATTGACCGAAGTTTGGGCTCAAAAGGGCCCGTTTTCGTATGCTGGGGGAGGATTGGGACTGGTTCTGTCGGCCTGGAAACAGAGGACGCCGCAGGCATGTGCGACACGCTGGTGGTTGTGGACCAGGACCGGGTTTTGTTCGCCAAGAACTCCGACCGCGGCCCGAACGAAGCCCAAATTCTCGACTGGCAGCCCCGGCAAACTTATCCCGCGGGCTCGTCGCTCCGCTGCACGTGGATCGAAATCCCTCAAGTTCGCGCCACCCACGCGGTGCTTCTCAGTCGTCCCTTCTGGATGTGGGGAGCGGAAATGGGGGCCAACGAGCATGGCGTGGTGATCGGCAACGAGGCCGTCTTCACTCGCGCGCCCTACGCCAAAAACGGCCTCACCGGAATGGACCTGCTGCGGCTGGCACTCGAACGGGCAAGCGACGCCCAATCGGCAGCGGACACCATCGTCGGCCTGCTGGAGACGCACGGGCAAGGCGGGGGCTGCGGCCACGAGCACCGAAATTTCACCTATCACAACAGCTTTCTCATCGCCGACCCGACGCGAGCCATCGTGCTGGAGACGGCCGGTCGGGCTTGGGCGACGCAAGACGTCCGCGGTGTGCGAAGCATCTCGAACGTGCTGTCGATCCCAGGATTCGCCGAGCGGCATGGCGATCGCGTCAAAACGTGGGCAGGAGCGGGAGCTACGCGCCGCTCGCGCACCGAATGTCTGGGACAGAACGTCCGCAAACCGGCTGATCTCGCGGTCATTCTCCGCGACCATGGCGAGGGACTCGCGGTACCCGCCTATTCATTCGTTCGCGGAGGGTTGACGGCTCCCTGCGTGCATGCCGGTGGAGTGATCGCCTCCTCGCAAACCACCGGCAGTTGGATTTCGGAATTGTCGCGTCAGGGCGTGCGGCACTGGGCCACGGGAACGGCCGCGCCCTGTGTCAGCATTTTCAAGCCGGTCGCCGTCGACCAGCCTCTCGATGTCGGCAATCCGACCGACCGCTTCGACGAGGCGTCGCTCTGGTGGCGCGGAGAACGGCTGCATCGGCGCGTAATCGGCAATGCGGCTGAGTTCCTGCCGCGACTGACTCTTCAACGACTGCCCGTCGAGTGCGGCTGGTTCGACGACCCGCCCGAATCGCACGATGCGTTTCGCCGGGCGGCCCAGATGACCGACCGCTGGATCGAAGCGGCCGAGCAGGATGGCCCGCCGGTCGACACGCGTCCCTGGTTCGTGCGGAGCTATTGGCGAAAGCGAAATTCGCGAGCCCGCTTTCCGAAACTTCGCGACTCCGCGTCTGCGCGAGCGCTCGCGTCAGCCGGCGAGTAACGAGACTTTTCAAGACGCCACCCAGCCCGATTCGCCGCGACTTGAAATGTGAGCGGATCGCCGTCACGATAGCCTGCGAAAAGAGAGTGGCTGGGGGTGTCTGCGTAAACTTTGCGGCGCGGGTGCAGCCCGCGACAGTCTGGGCAACGGTTCAACTCGCGTTGCCCAGCCTGCGGCGGAGAGTGTAACGCCGGCAAAAGATCTTTTGCGTGACTAACCGGCTTAGATCCGATCTTCGGAGCAATCAGCCTCGCAAGGACGGCTCGCTCGGTCGGCAAGATGGGTCGGTCAGGCCCACAATGACGGGGATAGGTGCAAGATGAATTTCTCGCGCGTGCGTGTCTTCGGCGGCGTGTTGACCTGTTCGCTGGGAATGATGCTGGTCGCCGCCACCGATGGTCGGCTTGCCGCGCAGGTCGTGCCGGGGACGGGAACCCGCATTGCGTTTGATGACTTCGAGGACGCCTCGTGGAGCTACGAGCCGAACCTGCCCAAGTCGAGCAGCAACCTCGACAACCAGGAGCGTCAGCCGGGCGGCGTCTCGAGCAACAGCCGTTGGTACGAAAGCGCCCTCCGCGGACAGCCGGACGTCGTCAAACGCGTCCCGACGCCTGCCGGCGGACTGCCCGGCAGCAAGGGCTCGCTCTCGATGCGAACGCTCAATTCGGGAGTGCCCGGTTACCACACCTACAAGTTCCAGCAAGACGACCTGATCTTTAACGCCGGCATGACCACGGGCGGCTACATTTCGCCGGCCCGCACGCCGAGCGTCGTCTGTCGCGTCTACCTACCCCCGTTTGAGCAGTGGGAACAGCGAACGGGCAGTTCGTTCGGGTTCCGGGTCGACGTCGTCGGGACGTTCCACAAGAACGAAGGCGGTGGACGCTTCTTCTGGCGTCGCGGTCCCGTGGCGACCACCGAAGCCTTCTGGCCGGGCTTTTTCATTCAGTTCAACAAAGGGGACGGCCAGACGAAGGACTCGGCCACGCTGCTCATCCGCGGCGACGAGTACGGCCACGAGATCCCGGCGATGAACATCACCAAGACCGGCTGGTACACGCTCGGCATGAGCGTCACCCCTGACGGCATGATCCACTACTACGCCAAGCCGGGTGTCACGCCGCTGACGCAGGGGGATCACCTCGTGTCGAAGCTCGCGTACGGCGTGCGGGTCGAGAACTTCAACACGATGTTCTTCAACATCGTCAACCAGGACGACGGCCGCACCTGGTCGACCGAGTGGATCGTCGACGACCCGGAAATCTACGTCCTGCACTAATGACCGGCGAGCGGCCGGTGATTGGCCAATCTCGCCCTGTGGTCAACTATCTCGTGGTCAACTACCTTGGTGAAAGTCCTTGGTGAAAGTAGTCGGAATGTTATACTTGACAGACCCAAGCCCGGCGGGTAAAATTGGGGCAGATTTGGAGACACGCCATGCCCCGCAAAAATCCGCCGACTGGAACCGACGCCGACCTGAACGCCATGTCCATGCAACCGCTGTTCGCGGATGAGGACAAGGCCCGCGAGTTTCTGGAGTCGAAGCGCTGGCCGAATGGTCCGGTCTGTCCGCACTGTAAGGCAACGGAAGTCTACAAGCTGACGGCCAAGCCAGGATCGAAAAACCCCGTCCCGCGCGGCGTCTACAAGTGCGCGAAGTGCCGCAAGAAATTCACGGTCCGCGTCGGCACGATCTACGAAGACTCGAAACTCCCGATCCGACACTGGCTGTACGCCTTTCACCTCATGACCAGCAGCAAGAAAGGCGTCTCGTCTCACCAGATTGCCCGAGAATTGGGCATCACGGTGAAGTCTGCTTGGTTCGTAACGCATCGCATCCGCGAGGCCATGAAGCTTGAGCCAGTGGCCGGGATGATGAAGGGCGAACTTGAGGCCGACGAAACCTATGTTGGCCCGCGGAAGCAGCGATACACGGGCCGGAGCAAGCCGGGGCGCGGCACGTCAAAAAAAGCAGTGGCGTTGCTCGTGGAGCGCGGCGGTCGAGCACACGCGGCACCCGTTGAAGACATCAAGGGCACGACGCTGCGAGAAGTGTTGTTCAAATACGCCGATCGCAACTCGACATTGTTCACGGACGAATTGCCGGTCTATCGTCCAATCGGTCGCGAGTTCGCGGGCGGACATCATCGCGTTCTGCACCGCGAGCAAGAGTACGTCCGCAAGACCGCGAACGGCGAAATGATCGTCACGTCCAATACGGCCGAGTCGTATTTCGCGTTGCTGAAACGCGGCCATTACGGCACGTTTCACCAGCTCGGCAAGCGACACCTGCACCGCTATGTCACGGAGTTCTCGTTCCGATGGAACCACCGGGCCGTGAGCGATGGCGAGCGGATGGTTGCTGCGATCATGGGCGCGGAAGGGAAGCGCCTCTTCTATCGGCAACCAATGGTCCAAGGTGACGAGCAACAGTTATGGGGCGGCCAAAGCTGACTCATCGCCAAACCGTCAAGCGGCGATTCTGGACAGGATATCTAGCGCTTGATCGCGTTTCGCAAGATTTACAACCGTCGAACAGTCTGCGAGAACCTCCAGATTCCCTTTCAGATTCTGGTCTTCAAGCTGTTCGTCACTTGCGGAAACAAACGCTGCGCAGCGATCCTTGGTGACCTTCAATTCCGATTTCAGTAGCCATTCGAAGCGGAATGTGGCGGTCTGCCAACTTGAGTCATTGTCGATCCGCACGCGCTGAAAGACCGCCTTGGGAGTTGCCCCGCCTAAGGCAAGATGAAACCTAAGCTGTTTCCATACGCCATGAACGCGACAGGGAAACGTGACATCGCTTCGTTGGAAGTCGTGACGGTTCCAGACGCCCACAGCCTCAAGCGCCTCGCGGGAGGCGGTCACAATTTTCTGCGATTCTGTCTCATTCTCATCTGTTGCGCTCTCGCGCGCCTGAAGCGTTTCGACAATCCGCCGAAACAGGAAGTCGGTCGCATCCTTGATGTCAGCAGACGCCAAGCCCTCTAGAAGTCCGCCCCCGTCTAGAAGACGGAAGTTTCCGCGCTCTGTCTTTTTGAGCGCGTCCAGATAATGAGCGTCCTTCTTGTGGACAGCCGGACTTCGTGGAACCTTGAGTGTCTCGCTTTTGATCGCGCCTTCCCAATACTTCACCCACCGCAGATACGTCTGCTGATCGTCCACAAAAGATGCAGCGTCGGTGCCCAGGAAACGCGAACTCGCATCAGTTCCATTCCAAAGAATCACTCCAACATTTCGCGGCTCCATCCGCGCTAGGTCGGGCACATACTTTGCGACGAGAAAACGGGGCTCCGTCCCACGATCCTTTCCGGTTTTAGAGATCATAAATAGAGCCCCCATTTACCGCGCGGGATAGACCTGAATTCAGCCCTTTTTGCAAAAACCAGTTCACGAATTCCACGCTTTCTCTCGATAAGAAAAGCCTTTGCCAATTCGACCAGCTCGCGCGTAACGCCCACCCCCATCGTTTCGTCGCAAATGTCATCGATGAACGTGTCCGGAATGGTTTCGATGCGTCTAAGCCATTTTTCGAAGAGGTCCTTATTAGTCAAGTGGTCAATCAGGCAATGTCGCAGCGCTCCCGTTCCACAGTCTGGCGTTCCCGTGACCGCGAGCTTGCCCTGGAGCCGTCGCAATCGCTGATCGGCCTCGCCTGGAAAATGCCCGAAGATTGAGCGGTCGTGATCGATCACGTCCACTTGCGTTGGAGCGTCAGGATCGTCGACAAGCAGGTTGCCTTCGTGCCGGTCGATGTTCGCAATCAAAATGTCGAACAGTACAATTCCAGTGCTGACGTCCGGATGGCGTTTGACCAATTCGTCCGGTTTCGTATCGGGCGGCGGCACCAACTTTCTGGGATCGACGTGCAACGAGACGAACATTCCTTTGTGCCCAGGATGGCGCATCAGCGCGAAAGGCGGCACTGGCACCCTGAGCAACCAACCTATGCTGCTGGCGATCCATTCATTCGCCATCAGATAGGGAGAATCGTCGTCCGCCCCTTCGCCCGGCCTGCCGAAGGAGAGCGTTTCAACGGACCAGACGCGGTTCGAAGTGTCGAGTTCGAGCTGATCGCGAGAGTAAAAGTCGAACCAGCGCCGCGCCATGATTCGATTATCGGCAGTCGTGCATCAACGGGAGGAAAGCATGTCGGCCAAGCCTCACGATAAGCCCGCGCAGCCAGCAAAGCCAGAAAAAAGAGCAAAGTCGCCGCCGTTGCGGATTCCGCTCGATTTCGAGACAGCCGTGACGGCGTTCTCGCAGGTCGATCCGAAAGGGCCAGTGCGGGAGAAGCCGGCAAAGAAAAAACGGCCGAAAAAATGAGGCGCGTTAGAACGCGCGCTGGGCAGGCGGAATTGTCGCGAATTGCGGTTGGAGCGACCGCAACAAACTGTCGGCCAGTCGAATCGATTCAGCGTTGGCCTGCGCCTCTTGTGGTGTATCCACGTCGAACGGCTCGCGAACCGTGACTGGCTGAGTCTCGCAACGCCGCACTGGAACCCTACAAGCGACGGGCTCGTATCCCAAAAGGGTCGGTCTCATTACCCGCCGGCACTCCAGCGAGATGACGGGCACGGTCGTCGCGTATGTCCGATCCACGTAGCGCGTCGCGGCTACTGCTGCCTGCATTGTGCTGATGCTGTCGCGAAGCACCGCTCTTAGTTCCGGGGAGCGCGCTGCGATCAACTCTTGTTCCGCCGCGCTCAGCTCGCTGCGCAATTGTGGATGCGAAAGTCGCCACGACTGCCGGATTCCTAACGGCTCGCAATTCGTCGTGTGACCGGGCGCTCTCGTATTGCCGGGCAAATGTTTCGGGACGTAGAGCCGATGCGCTGCGAAGACTGGGAAGACGTTTTGCCGCGGCGGGATCGGAATTGCGTAATAACCGTCCGCGTTCGTTTTCGCTTCCTGGCCGTCGACGATATGGACGGTGATGTCCGCAAGGCGCTGGTTCGTGTCCAGATCGTAAACGTACCCGAGCGCGCACCCAGCCTCTTGAGCGAGAGCGCGGCTACCGACCAAAAAGAGTATCGCCCCAGTTAACGCAATGCGCACAGCTTATTCGGCCAGCGTTATGCCGTTCCACTTGTTGAGTTCAATGTGAAGCCCCTTCTTTACATCGGCATACGGGGGCGCTGGCTTTGCAGACTTTTCGGGGCTGATTCGAATTAAAATCGTCGTTTTTTGCTTGCGGTCGATTTTCTTTAAAGAGAGCTGCCGATGAAACGCGGGATCGTCGGCCCCTTTGACCGATGCCGGCTCAGAGGCCCCGTCCATAAGGTCGCCAGCGACTTCGGCGGTCGGGTCGCCGAGCTTATACAAGGTCCGTGTCGGCAAATCTAATTCGATATCGACGACCATGTTTTCGGGAATCTCTGGCTCTTTCGCGCAGTCCAAATAGAACACGGCAAAGAGGTCGCTGCCGGCTACCGCTGGCACGATATTGATCTCGGATGCACGAACTGCCCTGTAGTGCGTCGTGGCGCTTTGCACGAAAATGACCTGCGGCACTCCGCGGCCATTTGCTGCGTACAGGCCTGCCCAGCCCCAGCCAATCAGGAAATAGATGACCCTGAAGCACCAGAGGAATTTCCGATCAACCCAAGGCATCCGAAATTTGAGCGGCGTTTTCGGATTAAGCTGATTGCCGCTGGTGTCCAAGAGGCCGGGTATTGTCGGCTGAGCACCAGGATCGGGACGCATCGCGTGGCACGCTTTCCAGCATAGCCAGGGCAGAAAGAGGCCGAAGATGGCAGCGGCTATAATCGCCCGCTCGAAACCGTCGAGGTGCCTTGCGGCCCATTGATCGGTCAGGAAATAGGCGGGAAGCGCGACGATGGGAAAGACAAAGATTTCCCACCGCTTCTTGAGATCCTCGAAGCTCACTTCGCGGTCATCCTCTGCGGGAACCCCCTCGATTTCAGGGGGGACCGTCAGCCATCGCCACAAGCCCGAAAGCATCCCGCAGAGGACGGAGACCATATAGCCAATCGGCCGATTCGTTCCAAGAGCGATCGGGCGGCGTATTGCCGCCACACGCCCAGGCAAAATAGCGTATCCTGGCATTATTGTGGGTCCAACTACCTGGGTCTGTCAAGTATAACATTCCGAAAGTAGTTGACCAGACCACGCCCCTTTTCGGTTACCTTTCGTTAATGAGTGCACAGGGCGGGGCGTGAGGGGTCGGCGCAACAGCGTGCGCTTCGATCCGCGATGCGGATCAAGGTCGCGACGAAAGCACACCCTCTATTCAGCCAGAGAAACGCGATCTGAACAAGATCAGTTTTCTTTGGCTAGTTCGCGGTCGACGGCCGCCGAGCCGGATCGTTGAGGAAGCGGGCCGCGCCGGGCAAATCGTCGACGTTGAGCAGGTCGACGCCGTCATCGTACAGTTCCTGCCAGATCGCCGTGTTGTCGGGCGTGGACCAGAACCGCAGTCTTCGGCCGTGGGCGTGGGCCTTCTTGACGGCCGAGACGATCTTCTCGTGCTCCTCGGGGGGAATCGGCCCCTTGCCCCGCCACTTGAAGAACGAGTGCCAGTTGTCGCTGATGAGCGGGATCACGTTGGCCGGCTGATCCGAGTCAAGATCGCTCAGCGTGCCGTCGATCCCGACCAGGCGCGTCGCGTCAGCGGCGATGACCGCCGCCGGTCGATTCCCCGTGGCCACCACGTTGACCGCCTTCCGCGAGTCGCCGCCGGCTGTCGGCGAATTGATGAAGTCGGCGTACTTTTCCAGAACCTTCTTGAGGGCGGCGTACGTTGTGGGCCCGTTGGTCTTGATATCGATCAACAGGGTAAATTCGGGCCCGCCGCGGTAAACACGCCCGCCGTTCTTGGCGATCCGCTCCTTCAGCGGAATCAGATACAGCGATTCGAGTGTGCGCTCCGGCTTCAACAGCCGACGGACGTGTCCGACCAGTAGCTGACCGTCGACGAGAAAAATGTCCGCCTCGACGCTGCACAGGCCCTGGTCCAACGCGTCGAAGAGGGGCCGTTTGTGTTCGTAGTCGTTGTGCGCATGCGCGCGGACCAGCGGCGTCGGTTCGGCGGCCATCGTCCGGGCAAAACTGGCGGCGACGCACAGGCAGGCACACGCCAGCACGAGCGGAAGGGAACGCGACGCCAAAGTCGCGCGAGGCGATGACATCATTCGGGTCATGGTTGGCCGTTCCTCAAAAGTTGTAAGCGCAGGGGAACTTCGAGTCCGTGACGGTCCATCAAGGCCTGGTCGCCCAGCACTGTGGCGGGTGCGCCGTCGGCGCGGATGGTACCCTCGTCGAGCACGATCACCCGGTGGCACAGCTCAACTACAACGTCCAAATCGTGCGTTGCGATGATCTGGCTTCCTTCAAACCGCCGCAAGACGTCGACCAGCGTGCGGCGTGCCCGCGGATCGAGATTGCTGAACGGCTCGTCCAAAGCCAGGACGAGCGGCTGGCAGGCGATCACTCCAGCCAGACACACGCGTTTGCGTTCGCCCAGGCTCAATTGCAGCGTGCTGCGCGCCTCGAAACCGTCCAGCCCAACAGCGGCCAGACTGTCGATCACGCGGCGTTCGACTTCTGCCCGCGGCAATCCCAGGTTGAGCGGCCCGAAGGCGACGTCCTCTCGCACTGTGGGGCAAAAGAGTTGATCGTCCGGATCTTGAAACAGAAAGCCTACGCGTCGCCGCACCTCCGCCAGATTCGCCGCTCCGACGGACAAGCCGGCCACGTGCACGGCAGCCCCGTTGGTCGCCGCCCGCGTCGGCTCCGGTCGCTGCGGTAAGAGACCGTTCAGGTGCAAGAGCAGCGTCGATTTTCCGGCGCCGCTGGGTCCGACAATCCCCAGGATCTCGCCGCGCGCCAGCGTAAAGCGGACGTTATTGAGCGCTTGCCGGCCGGTCGAATAGCTGAAGCTAAGCCCGCTCACTTCCAGCACGGTTTCGGGCAGCACGCTCTTGGGCAGCACGTTGTCGGGCAGCGGGTTGTCGGGCGCGGTGGCACTCATTCGTCCAAAGTCCGGACAGTGCCGTCCCAACCGCGGGCGCACATCGCGCCGTAAACACGTTCCGATCGGCCCAGCGAGCGGATCAACAGCATGCCGATCATCTGGGCCGAGTTCCGCCAGCGAAAGATCAGCCCGGCCTGATCGAACGTGCGAGCGCGGCGAGCGGCCCGCATCGTGTCGAGTTCTTTCCACAGGACAAACAAGAATCGATACATGAAGGCCAGAATGGCCACGAGGATCGTTGGGACACCCAGGCGTCGCAGCGTCGCCAGCAGGCGATCGAAAGGAACCACGCTTACCAGCCAAAGTCCGGAGAGGAACGACTCCACCCCGCGGAACAAAATCCCCTGCGCGATCTCCCAGCCGCCGCGAAAGCCTTGCGACAGCGGGACGGAGACGGCAAACAAGAGCGCGAACCCCAGGAAGATGGCCAGCCGCCGGGCGACCATCCCAAAGGGAACGCGGGCCAGACTCAGCGCGGCCAGCAGCACGCAGACGAGCGCGGCGTGCGACGGCAAATGGGTGGGCGGGAGCAACATGCCGAGCGTGATCGCCGCCACCGACAGCCCGAGCGCGAGAGTCGGCGAAAGTCGGTAACCCGGCGACCGGGCCGCCGGCCCGCGAGCCAGGGAATCATTCACGACCGGAATCATTCACGACCCGCCTCGGCGACTTTGGAACGCGGACTCACCGCGCGTCCAAACGCGAGGGCCAGCAGCAAGACGGACAGAGTTCCCACGACTCCCGCGACCGAAACCGACAGGCCCTGCCATTGCCCGCTGAAGAGCGGGATTTTGTCGTAGTCGGCAAAGAACGCCCAAGCGGAGTGTCTCAGCTCGGCGAATCCCTGAACTTCGGAAACGTGCTCCAGGCCGTCGTCCAGCGTCGATTTGAACGGCGACAAGAACGCGCCGATACACAGCGCGACCACGATGCCGGCAGCCGTCACGCGGCCGACGCCCGCCATGGCAGTGTCCGCCGAAGCGCTCGTCTGGCCGAGAATTAGATCGGGCCGTTGCGCCAGTACAAAGGACACGATGGCCGCCGTGATTAGGGCTTCCCCGACGCCGATCAACGAGTGGATCGCCACCATCAAGGCGAAGATGTTGCGGAACTCGAAGGCGCCGGCCGGGTGCGAGAGCCGGAATTCGAGGCAGAACAGCGCTGACGCCGCGACGACGGTGAGCCATGAGGCGACGACCGAGCCAACAATCGCGCCAACCTTGGGCTTTTTGAAGAATCGCCGCACGATCGAAACAATTGCGTAGCCGCCAATTGACCCGATCACGGCCATGTGGAGGATGTTCGCGCCCAGCGTGAACAGTCCCCCGTCGGAAAACAGGAACCGCTGGACGACCAGCACCATCGTGACGGCCAGGCAGCCGGCCCACGGGCCTAAGATCATGCCCGCGAGCACGCCGCCGATGAGGTGCCCCGAAACGGGCAACCCGATGGGAAAATTCACCATCTGGCCGGCGAAGATCATCGCGGCGGTCATGCCGGTCAGCGGCACCACGCGATCGGAGACGCCGTCGCGGAGCTTATAGACCGAGTAGCCGACAGCCGCGGCAGCGATCGCGCCGGTCGCCGCGCAAACCTCCGGACTAAGAAAGCCGTCCTGAACGTGCATTCGCCCTGCCGCTTTTGTGACCTTGAAAGTCCACTCTATTGCCGTGCCAGCGGCTTTGCAATTCGCTCGTCGGGAGGCGGCTGCGGTCTCGGGTTGCGCACCGCCCCGCGCATTTTTCCCGCAACTTTCGCGCCTCCGCACGCTCTATAATCCTTCCTTCGGCGGGCCGGAACGCGCCCCGCTCTGACCCACTGGATCCGTCTCGCTTGACCCGATGAATCTCGAACCCGAACTCCTGCGGCGATTGCGTGCCGCTCCCGAAATCTTCGGGCGGATTGCCGCCTGGACCGGACGCGAGCTGGCCCTCCAGGAACGCTTGCGCGCCGATTTTCCCGCTGACCTTGTCCGGGGAGCGATCACACTGGTCGAGCTGCGGCGGCGGGCAGTCGGCAAGTTTTCGCGGGCCGAGCGTCTGTGGTTCGATCGCGTCGGACTCGAACAAAGCACGGCCGAAAGCGTTGCCTGCCACAAAGCCCAGCGGTTTCAGGGACGCGGACGGGTTTGGGATTTTTGTTGCGGGATCGGCGGAGATGCCATTCAGTTGGCGGCGCGCGGAGAAGTGATCGCCCTCGATCGGAATCCGGCCGCCTGTCTCTGCACTCAGTGGAATGCCGAGACTTACGGCGTGGCCGAGCAATTGACCGTTCTGTGTGCCGACGTGGAAACAGTCCACGATCGCGCCGGGCTGCTCCACATCGATCCGGATCGCCGTCCCGAGCGCGCTCCCGGTGGCGGCGTTCAAGCCAGCGGTCGGCGGACGCTCAAGTTGGAAGAAGGCGCGCCGAACCTCGAAACGCTCATCCGCCTCACCGAGGAATTTCGCGGTGGCGCAATCAAGTGCAGTCCGGCGTCCAATTTCGGCGGCAAATTCCCCCAGGCGGAGGTCGAGCTGGTGAGCCTCGACGGCGAGTGTAAGGAAGCGACCGTCTGGTTCGGCGAGCTGGCACAGCCGGGCGTCTGGCGGGCGACCGCGCTGCCGAGTGGCGAGAGCCTATGGGGCGATCCGCTCAGCGCGGCGGCCCCGCTCGCCCCGCTTGGCCGCTATCTGGTGAATCCGGATCCCGCGCTCGTGCGGTCGGGCTTGATCGATCTCTACACCGTTCAACACGAATTGAGTCGGCTGGACGATGCCGAGGAATATCTCACCGGCGACGCCATCCCCCGGTCGCATTTGTCACGCGCTTTCGAGGTGCTGGCCCAGTTGCCGAACAACGATCGCGAGATCCGCGATTACTTCCGCGGTGCGGACGTGGGAACACTCGAAATCATGTGCCGGCGGATCCCGATTGACATCGAAGGACTGCGGCGGCGGTTATCGCTGACCGGACGCGAGTCGGCCGTACTGATCTTTGCGCGGATCGAGGGACGGGCGCGGGCCGTCGTCGGTCGGCGTCCAGCCTAGCGCAGAAAAGTGGGTCGGCTCGCAAGCAGATCGAGCCGACCCTGTTCTGTACTCAGTTCGCGTGCCCCTAGTTCGCCTGCGGATTGCGGAACTGGGCCTTGCCGACGGGCACCATCTGTTGCGGCGTGCCGGCGTTGTTCTGCGAGAACGGATACGCGTAGGCGACGAGCGTGCCGGTGGTCATCTCGGCGACGTAGATCAGGCTGCCGCCCCAACTCGTCCCCTGCCCGGAAAATTGTCCTTGCCCGCCGACAAATGCGTAGACGGGCTGGCCGGCCCCTTTTGCGTTGAGGCGAAGGTCGTCCGCCACGTCCCGATAGAACATCTGAGTGAAGCCGCCCTGCTGCGGGTTGAGATAAAAGCCCTGCAGCCGGCCGGTGACGAAGTCGAGAATGAAGACCGCCTCGGTGCTCGGCAGGCCGGCGATGGCCAGCGTGCACGGCACCGAACAGATGCCGAACTTGTCCGCGCGGTCGGACTGGTCGGCACGAAGGGGCTCGTGGGGCCAGAACCAGGTGACTCCCAGACCGAGGATGAGGCCCGCAACCAACCAAACCCCGCGACTGTCGCTAATTCGGGTATGCACGCCGTCTCCTCCACTTGAATGCGATCACTTCGCATGATCGATCGGGAACCGCCGCCCGCGCGGTTCAGTCTACGCCTTTCGCAGCGGCGGCGATAGATCAACCCGACGGCCGGAGAGCGTCACGAGCTCAGCGTCGGACGACCGTTCGTCTTCATCTTTCGCTGGAACAGCAGGTGAATCTCCCGCCGCAGCTCGCGGAGCGTGATCGGCTGCTGCATCACGCGGGAGAGTGCCGTCTGTTCGAGCTTTTCGACGAATTCCGCCTGTCGCTCGGCAAGCACCGCGATATTGATGAAGCGGTCGCGGTTCAGCTCCCGCACCTGGTCGTACGCCGCCACCAATTCGTCGCCGATCGAGTCGCCAATCAGCACGACGCAATCGGGCGGGTTCGAGTGCAGGCGGGAAATGGCCCGGTGCACATTGTTGAACAACAGGACGCGGAAACCGTGTTTGGTCAGGTAATCCCGAATGATGTCCTGTTGTTTCAGGCGATGTTCGATGAACAGAATCGTGGGCAAACTCTTGCGGCCGTTGGTGCCTTCTTCCGTCGGGGCCGCGGGCTTGGTCGGTCGTTCGAGCTCGATCAGCACCTCGCTAGCGTCTGAGCGAACCATGCCCGCCGATTGGTACCGCTGGTCGGGATTGGTCTTCATCAACCGCTCGACGACGTCCGCCACGCTCTTGGGGATGTTCGGATCGACGGAGCGGATTGGCCGCAGGCTGGCGTAGCGGGAGAACTGCCGCCGTTCCTCGCGGCTATGCGTCCGCGGATACGGCGGGACGCCGGTTAACAGTTCGTAATAGATCCCGCCCAGGAAGTAGAGGTCGCTGCGGGGATCGTTGGCAGGAGCATTCGTGCCCCGTTCGAGAGTGGCGTACTCGAGGGCGCGCTGCAGACTGTCGCCGCCAGCGTCCGAGTTCATGACTTCGTCGCCCGCCAGGCCGAAGTCGACCAGCTTGGCGATCCCCTGCGTGCTCATCAGCACGTTGGTGAGCTTGAGATCGCGATGGGTGACTCCCATCCGCGCGGCATACTCGAGCCCCTCAGCCAGGTCGATCAGGCAGCGGGTCGCCTCGATCACGGAGAGGCGCTTGCGGATGTTGAGAAAGTCCCGCAGGTTGCCCCCCTCCACGAACTCCATCGTGAAGTAGTGGCTGTCGCCCTGGTTGGCGACGTCGTAAATCGGGACGATTTTCTCGTGCTTGAGCTTTTTGCCGAGATCGGCTTCCCGGCGGAACAGGCGCACGATCCGCGGATCGGCCGCCCACCGCTGTCGCAGCACCTTCAGTCCGACCATGCGGCCGTCGGACAGCGACGCCCCGCGGTAGACGCGGGCGAAGCTCCCGGAGGCGTTACGGTACAGCAGCTTGTAGTCGCCCAGAACCAGCGAGTCCGTTTCACCCCGTTCAAGTTTTCCGACTTGATACGACGTGAGCAGATGGCGGCTCTCGAGCGCCTGAAGCAGCACATTGGCGTCGTCCGTGTTGGGACACGAACGCGAATGAACTAGTTCAAGCTGATCGGGCTGGACAAGATGCAGACGGACGAGAAGGTTCTTTAGCTCCTCGAGAGTCATTGAGTTCTTTGTTGTTCCACCGGCGTGCCAAGGCGCGGATGGGCCCACTTGAATTTCAGCGGCGGCACGAGCGGTTTCAAGAAACGAATGAAAAACAATCACAAAAGAATAAAAAATGACACAGTCTTAACGGCGAATGAACCGTTGGACCGGTCATTTGATCGTACCACGCTTTGCACAGCGTTCAAGGAGAATCGGGGGGAACTAGCCGAGCCGAAAGACCTTAAGGCGACGCAGTCGTGCCAAACCGCAAGCTTCCCGCCGCAATCGTGGCCTGAATTTCGAGCGAATTCAATTCCGTAATCCGGAAAAGCATCAGGTCGGCTCGCGAGCCCGGACGCAAGCGAATTTCCTCAAAGCCGAGCAACCGTGACGGGTTACGGCCCGCCATATCGCAGGCATCCGCCAGGCTGACTCCCGCCTGTTGCATGGCTTCACTCACGCATCGTCCTGTGTCCGCCCCCGAGCCGGCCAGCAACTGACGCTGTCCGGCCACCACGATCCGACCATCGTCGAGCACCTCCATCCGCATCTCCCCCTCGGAGTAGACCCCGGGCGCACAGCCGGCGAGGCCCGACGCGTCGCAGGTCAAAATCACGCCACGAACGCCCTTGGTGCGAATGATCGACCGCAAGACCGACGGAGGAATGTGATGACCGTCGGCGATCACGCTCGCCGACAAACGCGGGTCGCCGAGTTGTTCCCAAATGTAGTTCGGATGCCGACGGAGGGTGGGGTGCGCACCGTTCCCCAGGTGCGTGCTCAGCCGCGCGCCGGCCTCGACCGCGGCGGCGATCTCCGTGCCCGAGGCCGCGGTGTGCCCGAGCGCCACCGTGACACCGGACGCAACGGCCCGGCGGATGAAGTCGGTCGCTCCCGGCAGCTCCGGCGCCAGGGTCACCAGCCGGATCCGTCCGCCGGCCGCCTGCTGCAATTTCTCGAATTCTTTCCAATCGGGGAGCCGGACGTGTTCGCGGGGATGCGCACCGCGGGGACCATCCTCGCCCGAGATGTACGGCCCTTCCAGATGTAAGCCGGGCGCCATCTGAGCGGCCCAGCGCTCTTGCTCCCAAGCCGACCGCAAAGCACTGAGGGCGCCGTGCAGCACGTCGAACGAGTTCGTGATCACCGTCGGACAAATTCGGGTCACGCCAAAGCGAAACTGCTCCGCGAACACGCCGAGAATTTCGGACGGAGTGATCCCCGCCTTGCCAAACCAGGTTCCGCCGCGGCCATTAATCTGCACGTCGAAGAGGGCCGGCGCGACGAAGGGCCATTCGCGGACGTCGCTCGCGGGCCACGCCGGTTCGACGGCCGCGATCCGCTCACCGTCGACGGTGATTCGCACCGGCTCACCGTTTTCGTAGCGACGGCCACAGAACGTCAGCATAGGGGCCATCGTAGCCGGAGCGGACGCCCGAGAAAAACCTGTCCGGGGCAAGTGTGTGGTACTGTTCGGCTCAGCGAGTCTGCTGGATGGCGACGCCGCCCAACTTGGCAACGGCGTCGTGCAGTTCTTCCCGCAGAGGAGCTCCCACCCAGCGGCGCTTGATCCGGCCCCGGGGATCGATCAGGTACATCATGGGCAGCGCCACGTTCTGCCAGTCGCCGCTGATCGTTCGCCCTTTCCCGAGTTGATCGCGGAAGCATCGCCAGGTGATACCGTGCTCGCGGGCCGTTCTCTGTCCGAGTTGTGGGTCTTCGTCGCAGTTGATCCCGACGATGGTGAACGACTTCGGCTCAAAGCCGGCGAGCAACGCCCGCTCGGCCGGAACGAACTTCAGGCAAGGACCGCAGGAAGTGGCCCAGAAGCTCAGCAGGACGACCTTACCGCGAAAGTCCGATAACTTCAGCGGCGCTCCGTCCAAATCGACGCCCGCGATTTCCGGCGCGGGTTTGCCCAAACCGCGCTCGCTGAGTTCCGTGAGCTGCTTCCTCGCCGCCTGATTGAGTTGCTGCTCAACCCCCGCGTACGGGTACCACTTGCCATCCTCGGTGTAGCGGACGGTGCCGTCATACCGATCGACGAAGTCCCGATAGAGTCGCTGAGCCTCGAGCTGACGGCTTTCGCCCGCAGCCTGCACCAAGGTCGCTAGTGCAAACGACCCGGAGACGAGGACCTGGCGATCGTGATTCTTGGCGAGAATCGCTCGCAGATGCCTCTCGAATTGCGCGGCCCAAGGGGCACGGGCCACCTTGAGGCCGATAATCTCGCAGAAATTTTGGATGCCCGGTCGATCGGCGTAACGCTCGACGAGCAAATCCGCCGCGGCGCGGAAGTCAGTGGGCGGCGTGGAACTCAGCGGACTCGTGATCGCCAATGGGCAGATCACGGAGGCCAGCAGAACCGGGGCCTCGGGATCGTCGGGAGACTCGCGGACGCGCTTGAGGAGAATGCCGGCCAACGACTGGATGGGCTCCTCGGAAGCGCCGGGTTGGAATTTCAATCCGCTTGTCAGCCGATCGAGGTCTGCCGTCTCACAGGCGGAAGCGAGCGTCTGGAGAGCCTCCTTGCCTGCGGGCGATTTGGGAACGTGGCAAGCCACCAGCTTGAGCGCCGTCAGTTCACCCGGCTTTCCCGCGTGACTTCGAGCGTAATCGCGGCAGTGCTCGACAAGCTCACGTTCACGCGCCGCGAACTCGTCGTCGGCCGCTTGCCGTTCGCCCGCCGTTTTGGCCGCGTTCCGCGCGTCGGACCGCGAGTCCACCGCGCGTACCCACTCGCTCTTAATATCGCCCAGCTCGCCGCCTTCTGCGAAGCCGATCCGGCCGAGCAGACCCCAGCGTGCGGCCGCGACGCCAACAACGACCAAGCACAAAAGCGGAATGATGACCCACAACCAACGCCGCTTCCGAAAGAGCGTCATGGCCCAGCCCCTTATGCATGGTCGCAATCCACCGGCGTCACTCGACAGGACTCCGCGTTCACAGACTCACTAAGGAGCGCAAGCGCGCTCAGCGAGTCCGCATCGCGTACGCACTGGGATTCGCCGATTGGCAGCGGTTATTTGGTCGAAATGGCCTGCTGCAGCGGGCGGAGCACGTGGTCGATCACGTAGCCGTGCATCAGCTCGTCGCACTGGTCGCGGAGCTTGAACAGGCTCTGCTCGAAGGACTCGACGCCCTCCAGGCCGCCATATTGCCGCACGGTGAAGTAGACGCTGATCTGGTCCTCGGAGAATTCACCGCGGCGGACCTGGTAAGCGTTGGTCCGCGTCTCGACCATCAACCGGGCCTGGCGTCGGCACGACTCGTCGAGGCTGATCGTGATCGACGGCTCGTAGTTGAGCACTTTGATCCCCGGCACGTTGACCATGCCGTCGAGGGCCGGCCCGGCGCCCAGCGCCTCGGCCACCAACTCATCGTGGTTGCCGCGGTAGCTGAAGTCGAAGCCCATCATGTAGTCGAGGGCCTCGCACTCGAGAGGGCTGACCGAGAGCATGTACGGGGCAAGCCGCAGCATCAGCGCGTGCTGTTCGACGGCCGAGTCGACATCCAAGGGGTCGATCACGCCGCTGCAGATCCGGCGGGGCTCGAGCGAGATCCAGCGTTGATGGGGCTGGTCCTTGTCCTCTTCGAGCACGAAATCGCCGTTTTCGCGGGTATAGAAGTTCCGCATGCTGGGGTACTGCTTCTGGATCCGCTCGAAGAAACCCAGAATCGTCTCACGCCCCTGCGGAAGAGTCATTTCCGTGTTGAGGTTGAGATTGATGTAATAGTCGTCGGCAAGCGAACTGTACACGTTCATGATCCGACCTCGACGATTCTGCGTGCGGGACCCGTAATTAACGGCGTCCGGACTACGGGGCGCATCCTCGAAGAGTCCAAAACTCCAACCGCAGGCGCGTTCTACGACGAGCCCGTACCATTCTATAGGGGGTGAACGAGTGGGTCAAAGACCGAACTTCCGCGGACAGCGCGCTTCGCGGGCGCAAACCAAGAACCCGTCTCAGCAACCAATCGAAGCCTCGATCTTTCCGACTTCAATCGGGTGGATCGGCGCTGCCGGCAGGGGAACCACCATCGTGGCCCTCACGATGGGACACGCGTCCGCAGAGGAGGTTCGAGCGGCGCTCGAATCGAGCTTCGCCGGCGGCGTGAGCATCGACGTGGGCGATTGGTACCCTGAGCTGCGTCGCGCCCTCGAACGCTATGCACAGGGCCGCTACGTCGATCTGCGCCCCTTCAAGATCGACCTCGGGCCCACGACCCCCTACCGCAGGCAAGTGCTTGAGGCGGCACGCCGCATCCCCTACGGCAAGACGATGTCCTACGGGGAACTGGCCGCGAAAGCCGGCAAACCGCGCGCGGCCCGCGCCGTTGGCAGCGCGATGGCCTCGAATCGCATCGCTCTGCTCATTCCCTGCCACCGCGTCGTGGCGGCCGGCGGAGCGATCGGCGGATTCTCTTGCCGGACGGGCGTGGAGCTCAAGCAGCGGCTGCTCGAGCTGGAAGCCTCGGGCTTAAGCGGCAAGTCGCGTGGCAGGGCGGCTGGCCGGCCCCTATAATTTCGGCTCTAATCCGCGAGAAGACGAGCTCACCCGCATGATTGTCGATCATCAGCTTCAGCCGACTCAAGACCTGAATGTCCGCAGCACCGTCGCGCTGATTGCGCCGCGGGCGCTGCGGGAAGAAACTGAGATGTCGCTCGGCGCGAACCGCACTGTGGTCGAATCGCGGGAGACCATCAAGCGGATCCTGAAAAGCGACGATCCGCGGATGTTCGTGGTCGTCGGTCCCTGCTCGATTCACGATCACCGCTCGGCCGTGGAATATGCCCACCGTCTCAAACGATTGACCGAGCAGGTTGACGACCGGATCGTTCCGGTTATGCGGGTCTACTTCGAGAAGCCCCGCACAACGCTGGGCTGGAAAGGCCTGATCAACGATCCGCACCTCAACGATACGTTCGATATCGGCACCGGTTTGCGGCTGGCACGAACGATCCTGCTGGAAATCGCCGACCTGGGCGTGCCGGCGGCCACCGAGATGCTCGAGCCAATCACGCCGCAATACATCGCCGACCTGATTACGCTGGCGTCGATCGGGGCGCGGACCACCGAATCGCCCACGCACCGTCAGATGGCCAGCGGCTTGTCGATGCCCGTTGGCTACAAAAACGGGACGGACGGCAACCTGCAGGTTGCAATCGACGCGATGGTCGCCGGCCGGGACTGCCACAGCTTTTTGGGAATCGATACCGACGGGAACACGTGCATCATCAATACGACGGGCAATCCGTGGGGACATCTGATCCTCCGCGGCGGCCGGTCCGGCCCGAATTACTCGGCCGAGCATCTCAAGGCGGCCGCCGTCCGGCTCAAGGAAGCGGGCGTCTCGCCGAATCTGGTGGTCGACTGTAGCCACGCCAATTCGGACAAGGATTATCGCCGACAGCACGTCGCCTGGAACGACGTGATTGACCAGCGCGCGGCGGGCAATCGGACAATTGTCGGCCTCATGCTCGAGAGCAATCTCAACCCCGGTTCGCAAAAGCTGACGGGCAACCGGGCCGACCTCAAGGAGGGCGTGTCGATTACCGACGGCTGCATCGGCTGGGAAGAGACCGAATCTCTGATCCTGAGCGCCCACCGCCGTCTCGCGGACGCGACCACGTGAGCGGCGCCTGGAGTCCGCTGACGATCGGGCCGATCGAGATCGGCTTTCCTGCCGTGCAGGCGGCCCTGTCGGGCTATAGCGATTGGCCGATGCGAGTGATCGCACGGCGACTCGGTGCTCCCTATACGCTGTGCGAAGTGCTGCTCGACCGCTTCGTGCTCGATCAAAAGTTGAATCGGGCCAACCGCCGCCAACTGAAAGTCAGCGACGAAGAGCACCCCGTCGGCGGGCAGTTGATGGGGGCCGACCCCGCGCAGTTCGCACCGGCCGCGCTCAAGCTGGTCGAAGCCGGCTTCGACGTCGTCGACATCAATTTCGGCTGCCCCGTCAAAAAGGTGCTCGGCCGCTGCCGGGGTGGATTTCTGCTCAGTCAGCCGCGCACGGCGATCGAGATCGTTGCCCGCGTGCGCGAGGGCTTGCCGCCGCACATCCCCCTCACGGTGAAGATGCGCCGCGGCATCGATGACAGTTCCCAAAGCCGCGACAACTTCGACGAAATCTTTCTGGGGGCCTATGCGCTGGGCGTTGCGGCGATCACCGTGCACGGCCGGACCGTTGTCCAGCGCTACATCGGCCCGAGCAATTGGGACATTCTGGCCGACATCAAGCGGCAGGCGGGCGATCGCGTGGTCCTCGGAAGCGGCGACCTGTTTTCGGCGGCCGCTTGCGTCGAGATGATCGCTCACACGGGCCTCGACGGCGTCAGCATCGCTCGCGGCGCGATCGGGAACCCGTGGATCTTCCAGCAGGTGCGAGATGCCGTGGCCGGCCGGCCGGTTCGCTGGCCAAGCCTGTTCGAGCAGCGCGACGTGTTGGGCGAGCATTTTGCACTCTCGCGTGAGACGTATGGCGACCAGCGCTCCTGTGCCCTGATGCGGAAGTTCGGGATCAAATACGCACAGCTGCATCCACAGTATGCCGACGTCTCGCGAGCGTTCGTAGCCGTCAAGAGTCCGGCGGAATGGCAGGACGCACTGACCCAATGGTATGCCGAGGACTTGCCCGGCCGTGCCGCCCAGTCGCACGGGGATCTCGTGGAGTGCGCCCCCTGCGAGGCGCAATGAAGAGCGGGCTGCGCAGGAGGCGCCTTGATGTGAACCGGCCAACTCGTTGAAACGACCGCGAGGCAGGATTACACTCGGAAGCGGCTGGTCAGCCGTTCTCTTTGGCCCGATTCCATGAGTCAGCCTTCGATCAAGATCCTGCTGATCGAACGCGATGCCGACCTTGGCCGGGCGCTCCGCGATCTGCTTGCTCTGGCCGAGCGCGTCAATTTCGACGTGGAATGGGCGGAGACAGCCGAGCAGGCAGTTCCCTATCTGTCGGCCGGACAGATCGATGCCGTGCTGATCGACGTCTCGCCGCGAAACGGCGGCGTGGCCACGCTGGCCCAAGTTCGCGCAGAGGCTCCTGGCGTCGCCGTGGTGGCCTTGTCGGACCTCGCGCACGAGGACGCCGCGATCGAATCGCTCCAGCAAGGGGCCCAGGATTACCTGATTCGCAACGATCTCAAGCCGAGCGTCCTCGAGCATGCCGTGCGCTATGCGGTGGGTCGCAAGCGGGCGGACGACGATCTGCGTCACTCGGAGGCCCGCTACCGGTCGCTGGTCGAGAGCCTGCCGCTGCACATGTTCCGCAAGGACCTCGAGGGGCGGCTGGTCTACGCGAATCAAAACTATCTCAACGAAATCGGCCTCCCCTGGGAGCAGCTCGAGGGCAAGACCGACTACGACCTGTTTCCGCGGCACCTCGCGGAGAAATATCGCCGGGACGACGCGCGGGTCATTTCGTCGCGGCGGGTTTTCGAGGACGTGGAAGAGCACCGCCAGCCCCACGGCGAAACCATTTATGTGCAGGTGCTCAAGTCGCCCGTCTACGACGCGCACGGCAACGTCGTCGGCATTCAAGGAATGTTCTGGGACGTCTCGGCGCGCAAGCGGGCCGAGGAAGCGCTGCGAGCCAGCGACGCCCGCTTTCGCAGCCTGACCCGCTCGAACGTCATGGGCATCCTGATGGTGCACCAGGACGGATCGATCACCGAGACGAACGATGCGTTTCTCGACCTGGTCGGCTATTCGCGGGACGACTTTAATGCGGGCCTGCTCCGCTGGGACAAGCTCACCGCGCCGGAGTATGCCTGGCTCGACCGGCAGGGAATCGAACAGCTCATCACGACGGGAGCGTCGCCTCCGTGGGAAAAGGAGCTGATCCGCAAGGACGGCTCCCGCGTGCACGTGCTCAACGGCCTGGCCGTGCTCAAGGGCAGCCGCGACCGCTGCCTGTGCTTCGCGCTCGACATCTCGACGCAGAAAGAAGCGGAGGCCCAGCTGATGCGGGCCAAGGAAGCCGCCGACCAGGCGAACCGTGCCAAGAGCGCGTTCGTGGCCAATATCAGCCACGAGATTCGCACACCGATGAATGCCATCCTGGGCATGACCGAGCTCTTGCTCGACACGTCGGTGAGTACCGAGCAGCGCGATTATTTGACGGTCGTGCAGGAATCGGCCGAATCGCTCCTGTCGCTGATCAACAACGTCCTGGACTTCTCCAAAATCGAGGCGGGCAAGCTCGACATCGAGCACGTCGAGTTCGGCCTGCGAGACACCGTGGCGGGCATCCTGAAGTCGCTGGCCGTCGCCGCACACAAGCGGGGGATCGAGTTGGTCCTCAACGTCGAGCCGACCGTTCCCAATCGCGTGGTCGGCGACCCCACGCGGCTGCGGCAGATCCTCGTCAACCTCGTCGGCAACGCGATCAAGTTCACGGAGCAGGGTGACGTCGTCGTCCGCCTCTCGGTCGACGCCCGCGAGCAGGCCACCGTGCTCCTGCACCTGGCCGTCTCCGACACGGGGATCGGCATCCCGCAGGAAAAACGCGAAAGCGTCTTCCTGGCATTCGAGCAGGCCGACGGCTCGCGCGCCCGCAAATATGGCGGCACGGGATTGGGTCTGGCGATCTGCGCTCGGCTGGTCGAACTGATCGGTGGCCGCATCTGGTTCGAGAACAATCTGGCCGGCGGCACCACGTTTCATGCGACCGGCCGGTTCGGAGTGGCCGCATCCGAGGAGACGGCGCTGGCGGCCAGGCCCGGGGGCGAACGGCGCGATTTGCAGGACCTCCGCGTGCTGGTCGTCGACGATAACCCCGCCAGCCGCGTCGCGCTGGAGAACTGCCTCAAATCGTGGGGCATGCAGCCGCGGATTGTCGGCAACGCCCACGCCGCGCAGGAACTGGTCGAACGCCATTCGTCGCGTGAGCAGCCCTTCGCCGTCGCCCTCATCGACGCGCACATGCCCGGATCGGACGGCTTCGCGTTCGCGGACTGGCTGCGCCGCGAAGGAGCCGGCCGCGTCGGTCCCACGATCATGCTGTTGCACTCGGTCGACCGGGCGTCGGACGTGGCCCGCTGCGACGAGATCGGCGCGGCGGCCTACGTCAACAAGCCCATCGACCACTCGGAGCTGTTCGACACGCTGCTCGCCCTGCTGGTCCGCGAGGACGAGAACGGAACCGTCGTGCGGGCCGACGATGGCGACGACTCGCGGCCCGTCTACCGAGTCAGCGGGCTCAAGATCCTGTTGGCGGAAGACAGCCCCTTCAATCAGAAGCTGGCGGCCGGCGTCCTGGGCAAGCGGGGCCACGAGTTGACGGTGGCCAACAACGGGCACGAAGCGGTCGCGCTGGCAGCCGGGCGCGATTTCGACCTGATCTTTATGGATATCCAGATGCCCGAGATGGACGGGCTGGAGGCGACCAAACGGATCCGCGCGCGGGAACAAGAGACGGGCCGACGAGTGCCGATCATCGCCATGACGGCGCAGGCCGTGAAGGGCATGCGCGAGCGGTGCCTCTCGGTCGGCATGGACGATTACCTGGTGAAGCCGGTTCGGGCGCGCGAAATTTACGACAAGATCGAGACCCTGTTCGCCGCTCGGCAGCCGACCGCGCCCATCGCCCCAGCGAGTGCCGTCGCGCCCGCCCAGAATGCCGCGCCCGCGCCGGCGGCGCCTCCGCTGCCCGAAACGCCGGCAATCGGGACCGCGGCCATCGACTGGGATTCGGCCATCGCTGTCGTAGATGGAGACCGCGAACTCCTGGGTGAAGTGGTGGCCGCCTTCCTCATCGAGGGGCCGACTCTGTCGGAAGAGATCCGGCAGGCTCTGGCGGCGGGCGACGCCAATCGCCTCAGGCGCGGCGCTCACACGCTCAAAGGGGCGCTGCGGACCCTCGGGATCGAGTTGGCCGCTCAATCGGCAGGTGAGCTGGAGGAAATCGGCCGTAGCGGCGACCTGGCGCGAGCGCCGGCCCACGTGGCGCGGCTCGAATCGCAACTCGATCAAATCCTTTCCGAAGCGAAATCCTTTGCCAGCGCGCCCCAGACACGCTAAACCTGTAGGGCGCTCGGAGGATTTCGGAACTCGAATGTCGGGTGTTCTGCCACGGCCGATTGGTACTCTTTGAACCTCACGGAGCTCCCACGACCGGCCCGGATCGCCGGTCGCGAAACGACGGTCGCTCGGACACGACTTGATTGCGGCAACCCAGCGAAAGCAGTCCAATGGCAACCCTGCTCGTAGTCGACGATTCAGCCATGGATCGGCGTCTCGTCGGCGGAATTCTGGATAAGAATCCCGACTGGACGGTGATCTACGCCGTCAACGGCAAAGAGGCGATGGCCGAAATCGAGAGCCATATTCCAGACCTCGTCCTCACCGATATGCAGATGCCGGAAATGAACGGCCTGCAGCTGGTGACGGCCGTCAAGGAGGAATACCCGCTCATCCCTGTCGTGCTGATGACCGCGCAGGGCAGCGAAGAGATTGCCGTGCAGGCCCTTCGGGCTGGGGCGGCGAGCTACGTTCCCAAGCGGCGTCTGAGCCAGGAACTCCGGGAAACCGTCGAACGCGTGCTGAGTGCGGCCGACCTCGACCGCTCCGAATCCCGGCTGATGCACCGGGTCCACCGGCACGAAACCGTCTTTGTCCTCGAGACAGATTCCTCGCTCGTCCCCTCGGTCGTCAACTACGTGCAGCAGGCGATGACCCGCATGCGGTTTTGCGACGATACCGATTGCCTCCGGGTCGGCGTGGCCCTCGAAGAGGCGCTGCTCAACTCGTATTACCACGGCAATCTGGAAATCAGCTCCGAGCTCCGCGAGAGCGATCACAACGCGTACTACGAGCTTTCTCGGCAGCGGGCCCGCGAAAAGCCCTATTCGGATCGCCGGATTTACGTCGAATCGCTGCTGACCGATGACGAGTGCCGCTTCGTCATCCGCGACGAGGGGCCCGGCTTTGACCCCAGCACCCTGCCCGACGCGACCGATCCGGCCAATCTCGAGCGCCCTTGTGGCCGAGGGTTGCTGCTCATGCGCACGTTCATGGACGAAGTTCATTTCAACGAAAAAGGGAACGAGGTGACGCTGGTCAAGCGCCGCACCGTCCCGCCGTCCGACGACGATATTCTCTAGAGCGAAAGTCGTGATCCGGGTTGGCCGACCTCGCGTTCTCGGATCCGCCGATGACAATCCGCTTCGACATTCCAGAATTCAGGCCGCATCCGCTGCTTCGCAACGGGCACGCCCAGACTCTGGCCGGCGCCTATCTGCCGGGGGGCCGATTCGTGGAACAGGCGGCCCAACATTACGTGCCGCTGCCGGACGGCGACGCCGTCGTCCTGCACGAGGACGTTCCCGATGACTGGCGAGCCAGGGACCGGACCGCGCTCCTGTTGCACGGCCTGGCGGGCAATCACCAAAGCAACTACATGCAGCGGCTGGCCCGCAAGCTCGTCCGCCGCGGCGTGCGGACCTTTCGCATGGACCTGCGAGGCTGCGGGGCCGGCGCCGGCCTGGCGACGCAGCTCTATCACGGCGGCCGCTCGGACGACGCACGGGCCGCCCTCGAGCTCTTGCAAACGCTTTGCCCCGGCTCGCCGGTCACCGTCGTCGGCTTCTCGCTGTCGGGCAACATCGTCCTCAAATTGCTGGGAGAATCGCCCCAGCGCGTGCCGATCAATGTCGAAAAAGCCGTCGCCGTCTGCCCGGCCGTCGACTTGGGGCTGTGCGCCCACTCGTTCTTGGGACCGGTTCGGAGCCGTTATGAGCGCTACTTCGTCACCTCGCTCTGCCGGCAGATCGGCGTTAACCGCCGGCTGCGGCCGGAGCTGCCGCCCCTCGCGAGCAAACGCCGCTTGAAGACGCTGATCGAATTCGATGATGTCTACACCGGGCCTGTTTGCGGCTTCGGCACGGCGGAAAACTACTACAGCACCAGCAGCTCGCGACCGCACCTCTCCAAGATCCGCCGGCCGACGCTGGTCCTGGTGGCCGAAGACGACCCGATGATCCCCGTCTCCGCATTCGAGGGGCTCACGCTCCCGGAAACGGTGCTACTGCACCGGACAGCGCACGGAGGACACCTCGGCTACATCGGCCGCAAAGGCCCCGATCCCGATAACCGCTGGATGGACTGGCGCGTGGTCGACTGGGTCCTGTCCGACGTCGCGGCAGTGTACGACGCCTCCCGAACACCCCGCTCCGGGCACGCCATCCCCGTCATTACGGGCGCCCGCTCGGACGATTGACCGCAGCCTTTCAAGAGCACTCGGTTAGCGGGCGACGGCTCCGATTAGGGACTTCGCGCTCCGTAATGGGGCTCCGTCACGCAGTTTAGCCTCTCTCCCCACTTTCCCGAATGAGTACCTTTGAGCAAGACGCTACAATGACGGCATGCGCGAATCGCTCACGCGGCCCTGTATTTGCGGCGGCTTCGGATTCGAATCGGAACCCTTCACATGACCTCCCACGCCACTCCCAGTTTCCCCACAGAATCGATTGAATTCGGCGGATCCCACACGTATTCCGTGTATCACTGCTACGGTGACGGTCCGTATCTGGTCATTCAGACCGATTCGGACGGGTGCGGGCGTGTCGTTTTCTCCGATCCGGCGAAGGCGGCGGCAGCCGGCCGTGCACACGACCTGGCGCTCGCCGAATTCACCACGATCGACCTCTGATTCGCGTGCCAAACCTGGAAAACCGTGATCCAAACACGGAGACGACCTAAGACCGGGTGCCACGGCTGAGGCGTTTCGTCTCAGCCGTGCGTTTTCACGGTCGCTATCAAGCGCACGCTTGCGCCGATGCAACGTTTGCCGTAGACAGGCGCCGAAAGCACGGCTGAGCACGCTCAGCTTTGGCACCCAACTCCAATCACAATTCCTGAACGGTCTCACGGACACGATCTGGGGCATGCTACCTCGCGGTGTCCCACGCCCCGCTGCGCGGTGGGACCACTTTCGGGCGTCTGCCTTATGTCAAATGTGAGGGTACCGTCACGGCGGGACCACTTTTTGTTGTCCCGGCGGGTCCACTTGTTCCACCGCGCGTCGCCTCGGATGAATCCACCGGCTCGGCCGGCAGACGATAGGCCACCTCCGTCCCGTCCCAGTTCCCTGGCCCATCCCGCCCAGTGGACGGGCCGGGCATAACGCCCCAAGGCTGCCGGGGATCCTTTTCCCCCCTATGTGAAAAAGGCTCCCCACCACCGGCGGGGAGCCTTTTCCTTCCCGCCGGGGATCCATGACCCCCAGCGGGCAAGTTTTGACCGCAACCGAGTTCTCGCGCGAGTCGCGGGATCGCATGCCGCGATCGCCGGAAACCAGCTCCGTAGGACAAGCTGCCAGCTTGTCCCCTTGTCCCATGTTTCATTGGGCTTCGGAATCGGGGACCGGAGCGGGCAAGCTGGCAGCTCGCCCTACGGAACGAGCCGCCCGGGTTTGTCGCCAGTCCCGTCCCGTTGAGAATGTGTCCGGACCGGATTTTTCCCGACTAACGGAAATCGCGCTGCGTGTCGGGGGGACGACAGGCGAGTGGGGCGATGTCGAGATTTGCCGGGAAACGCTCGATAAAACAACGTGTCCCGTCCCAGTCCCGTGTCCCATCCCAGCTCCGCCTTGCCGACCAGTTCGCTCGCGCGCACGTTCGACGTCACCGGAGCGCGCTCGCGGCCAACGAACTCCGTGGTCCACGCGCGCATGGCTTCTGCTGTCGCTCGAAGGGCGCGCATCGCATTCGGCCGCAAAACACGTCGCTATTTTCATTCAGCCACAAAATGGTGGTTTAAACAAGATCGATTTTCTACGCCGGGCACTCGTGTCCGTTTTTCGCACGGGCAGAAATACGGAGGCGAAATCGCAGAGCATTGTGAGAAGCCCTGGCAGGGGCGGCACTCCGAGGTCCCTCACCAAACGCGGGCGTGCTGTGCAAGTCTCCCCGCCCGCGCCTGATCCGCTCTTCAAGGGGTAGCGCGTCCCACTCGATGCGCGCCTGATGGATCTCCGCGATCAGTTCTTCGATGTCGCGCCGGGTCGATCGCCTTCCGCGTTTGTGGACCATCGGACTGGCTCCGTCAGGGTTCGCCGAACGCCATGTCGTGCAGGCTGTCTTCGCCTTGCCACTCGCGCCACCGCTCGCGTAACTGCCGAGCGGCTTGCTGAATCTCGACGCGGTGAGCGTCGCTCAGCGTCGTTTCGAGCTGGCCGATCAGGTCGCGGTAACGCTCGACGAATTGCTCCGGCTCCATCTCGCGGGGCATCTTGCCTTCTCCCATCCGTGATACGTTCGGACCCGTCCGCCCGTCTACCGGGCGGAAAGAGGCAAACAAAACCGGCCCGGCGATCGTCCATTTCCTCGATCGCTCTCGCGCGTGCTGGCGCTGCTCGCAAGTCTCTATGCAAGATGGCGTTGCGGGACGGCGAGCATGCCGCAGTAGGTCATGACCTACCGCGCCCAAATTTGGGTCGAGAATCGGTCCACACGCGCCGCGACCTTCAACCATTGGGTGACTGAAACGCCCACGCCACCATCAGCGGGAACTCCTCGCGCCAAAACGCGTCGCCATGTGATCCGACCCGCTCAGTCAGCACGACGTCCGCACCCGCAGCTCGCAATGCGTCTGCCCACCGGGTGGCGTTCTTGAGGAAAAACGGCTCCAGTGTGCCGGCGACGAGGTAGGCGCGCGGAAGCGAGCTCGGCATCACGGCAGGCGGTCGGTAACCGCGGCCCGGTGACGCGCAGAAGACCGCACCGTAGACGTCCGGGTGCCGGAGCCCGATAGCCAGCGCGAGCTCGCCACCTGCCGAGACGCCGAACACGGCCGTGTGTTCGCGGGGCGGCGCGACGCCGAAGCGCGACCCCACCCATCGGCGGACATCGTCGACAAAGAACTTTTCGTGTGCCGCGAACCGGTCCGGATCGAAGCCCGGAGAGTACTCGTGGAGCCGCAACATCTCGTCAGCCAGCCGGTGGACACCGACAACCATCGTGGGCGGCACATCGGCCGCCTCGAGGGCCTCACCCCACTGCGAGATCAACTGACCGTCACCAGCGAACACGACTGCCTCGGGCGGATCGGCCGGGACATACACCGTGACCTGGCGACCACCGTCGTAGCCGAACGTCTCGGTGATGAGCTCTATCGCCATGGACCGCAAGGGGACAGGGGAGAAGGCGGATTGATGGTGGCGTCGTATCCTAGGCCTGCGCTGCGCTCCGACCTAGGATACGGGATCTCGGCCCGTTGGGCCTTCGGAGAATCCGTCGGGCCGAAGAGTGGGGCAAGCATCCCTGAGCTAACCATGCGGATGGCTCGCCTTGGGACCGAGCCAAAGCGAATTGATTGCGGCCGAGAAGACACTGGCGGACGAGCCGCCAGTGCCACCCATGGCCGCCGCCGTCACTTCGCCGCTGGGTCGTTTTGCATCATGCCGAAGATGTTGCCCTCGGTGTCTTTGAAGTAGCAGAGCCAGCCGACTCCGGGGATGGCCATCTTGGGGACCGCGGGCGTCGCCTTGGCGGTTTGGGCCTGTTTGATCGACTCGTCGATATTCGCGACGCCGATCGTGCAGACGTAGGCGTTGACGGCCGCCATGTCGAGCGGCTCGCCGCCTTGCCGTCGGATCAGCCCGCCGTTGATGCCCGGCTGATTGTCGGGACCGGTCTTTACGATCCAATACTCCATCGGTCCCGGCCACTGTTGAAACTCCCAGCCGAACATCGACGAATAAAACGCGATGGCCCGCTGGGGGTCGGCGGCGTGAATCTCGAAGTGCACGGGTCGCGGCATGGCTGCTCTCTCAGGATTGTTTCGAGGTCGATCAAGCGAAGGCGAGAAGCACGCGCGTCAAACATGACACAGTCAAACATTACGCAATCAAACATTACGCGATGGCAATCTGCATCGGCACTCTATCACGACTGCCGGCAACGATCGACTCTCCACGTGCCGCCAGTTTGTACCGAAATCGAGCCGGCGCGATTTCCCTCGAATCGGCGTGAGGAGGCCCGCTCTGTCGCACAATTTCCGGCGACGATTTAGACTGAATTTCCCCGGCTCCTGCCCCGGCCGCTCGGACGCGCCGTGCCGCGTCCTTCGCGCAACTTTGACTTCTCGAGACGCAAGAACCGCCATGACTTCCCCGACCTCGGTCCCCGCCTCGCCCACCGCTCCCTCACTCGTGACGATCTCCGCGAAACGTCGCTGGCGCGCCAGCCTGTTTGGGTTGGCCCTGCTCGCCACGATCGTTGGCGGTCGGGCAGAGGCCGCGCCGCGCGACGATTTCCCGCCGGCGATGACGCCCGAGCAATCGCTCAAGGCGATTCACGTCCCCAAGGGGCTGAAGGTCGAACTGGTCGCGGCCGAGCCGTTAATCTCCTCGCCGGTGGCCATCGATTTCGGGCCGGACGGCAAGCTGTGGGTGGCCGAAATGTACGACTACCCCTACGGCGTCAAAGGGGACTATCAACCGGCCGGGCGCGTGCGTCTGCTCGAAAGCACGCATGGCGACGGCAAGTTCGACAAGTCGACCGTCTTTCTCGACCACGTCCACTTTCCCAACGGCATTACCGTGTGGAAGAAGGGGGTGCTGGTCTGCGCGGCGCCCGACATCATTTATGCCGAGGACACCGACGGCGACGGCAAGGCCGACATCCGCAAGGTGGTCTTCACCGGCTTCGATTCCCGCAACTGGCAGGCCCGCATGAACAGCCTGTCGTACGGTCTCGACAACTGGATTCACGGCGCCAACGGGCTGCTCGGCGGCACGGTTCATTGCCCCGACAAGCCGGGACTGGAAGTGAAGCTGGGCATCCGCGACTTTCGCATGGATCCCGATCGGCACCTGTTCGAGTTGGAGAGCGGCGGCGGCACGCAGCAGGGACGCACCCGCGACGACTGGGGCAACTACTTCTCCAACCAGAACAGCGAGCTGTTGCTCAACACGCCGCTGCAGGATCGCTACGTCAGCCGCAACCCGTTCGTCGCGCCTCCCGAGCCCGTCGTGATGGTGCCGAAGGAAGATCCGGACCATCTCTACCCGATCAGCCGCACGCTGCGACGTTTCAACCATCCGGAGAGCGCGAACCGCGTCACTTCGGCGTGCAGCCCCGTGATTTATCGGGACGATTTGCTCGGCGAGGAGTATCGGGGCAACGCCTTCATGTGCGAGCCCGTCCACGATCTGCTGACTCGCCGCGTGCTCAAGCCGCTGGGGGCAACGTTCGCCGGCTTCCGCGCGCCGAGCGAGCTGAACTCGGAGTTTTATGCGTCGGCCGACAACTGGTCGCGGCCGGTCGACGTCAAGAATGGTCCCGACGGCGCGCTGTGGGTCGTCGACATGTATCGCATGATCATCGAGCACCCGAAATGGATCACGGCTGATCGGCTGGCCCGCATCAATCCCCGCGCCGGAGACAACATGGGCCGCATCTATCGCATCGTGCCCGAAGATAAGCCGGCGCGCCCCTGGCCGAATCTCGCCAAGATGAGCCCGACCGAATTGGTCGACGCGCTCGACAGCCCGGGCGGCTGGCAGCGCGATTTGGTGCAGTTCATGCTCGTCGATCGTGGCGACAAATCGGTCATCCCCGCGCTCACGAAGATGGCGAGCGACAACTCGAGGCCCGAGACACGCTTGCAGGCTCTCTGCACGCTCGACGGGTTGGGCGGGCTCACGTCGTCGCTCCTCGAGACGGCCCTGCACGACAAGCACCCGGGCGTCCGCCGCAACGCCGTGCGGCTGTGCGAAGGTCTGCTCAAGTCGGCCCCCGAGCTGGGCCCGAAGATCGCGGAGCTGATCGGCGACGAAGACCCGCAGGTCCGCCTGCAGGTCGCCTGCACGCTGGGCGAGTGGGACGATCCGCAGTCCGGCGACGCGATCGGCCGCTTCGCTCTGGCCAATCAGCAGGAACCGTATTTGTTTGCCGCCGCGATGAGCTCGATCACCAAAGGCAACCTGGCGCGGGTCGCCGCCAAGGTGGCTCATTCGTCCAAGGGCTCGACGCCGCCGCCTGAGCTGTATCGCAACCTGATGACGATGGCGACCGCGTATGGCAACGACGCGGTCGTCGAAGAATTTATCGGCTCAATGTCCCCGTCCGCGCAGGGTGCTTACAGTGCGGCCGATTTGTCCGCCGTCGCTGCGCTGCTCGACGGTCTCGACCGGCAGCACGTGGGCATCGGGCAGTTCGCCACCCGCCTGTCGGGTCGCGGCCCGGCGCTCCTGCAACAGTTGCAGCACGTCGCGGATGCCGCACGGACGACTTCGGCCGACGAACACGCACCGCTCGACTCGCGACTGGCTGCCGTTCAAATTCTGGGCCGCGGCCTGACTCAGCACGACTCGGCCGACGTCGACGCGTTGGGCGAACTGCTGTCGCCGCAAACGCCGGCGTCGCTGCAGGAGGGAATCGTGGCGGCGCTCGGCAAACTGCCGCAGCCGCAGGTCGCCAACACGTTGCTCGGACGCTGGCGGGGCGTCAGCCCGGCGCTGCGGTCGAGCATTCTCGACGTGCTCCTGGTCCGCGACGAATGGACGTCCGCGCTCTTGGATCGAATCGAAAAGAAGGAAATCCGCGGCGGCGAAGTCGACGTGCCGCGCAGCCAGCGACTGATGGCCCTTAAAAACCGCGCGCTGGCTGATCGGGCGAAGAAGATTCTGCACTCGGTCGATGCCGACCGCCTGGCGGTCATCCGCAAGTATCAATCGGCCCTCACGCTGTCGGCCGATCCAAAGCATGGCCGCGAGCGATTCGAGAAGACCTGCACGATCTGCCATCGACTCAACAGCGTGGGCCATTCGATCGGCCCGGACCTGGTCGCGCTCACCGACAAGTCGCCTCAGGCCCTGATCGTCGCTATTCTCGATCCAAATCGGGCCGTCGAGCAGAAGTACGACGTCTACTCGGCCGTCACCACGCAGGGGCGGCAATACACGGGCATCCTGGCGGCCGAAACGGGCAGCAGCATCACTCTGTTGCAGCAGGAGGGAAAACAAACGACGTTGCTCCGCGGCGAATTGGAAATGCTCGCCAGCACGGGCAAATCGCTGATGCCCGAAGGACTCGAAAAGGACGTCAAGCCGCAGGACCTGGCCGACATTATGGCCTATATCGGGTCGACCGGGCCCAGCCGCAAAGTCTTCCCCGGCAACCAGCCGGCGCTCGTCACGGCGCAACCCGACGGCACGCTCTCGCTCGACGCCTCGAACTGCGAGATCTATGGCAACACGCTCGTGCTGGAGAAGCGGCGCGACGAGCCGGTGCTCGCCGAATGGCACAGCCCCAACGACTCGGCCGCGTGGACGGTCGACATCCAAAAACCCGGGCTCTACACCGTCAGCGTGATGTATTCCTGTCACAACGAGTCGGCGGGCAATTCGTTCCAGTTCGACTCGCCCGACAAGCGGATCACCTCGCGCGTGGAAGGCACCGGCAAGAACTGGACGACCTTCTTCCCGGTCGAAATCGGCAAGGTGCCGCTCAAGGCGGGCAAGCAGCGGTTCGCCCTCCGCGCGGCCGATCCGCTCAAGGGGACGCTGGCCAAGGTTGCGTCGGTGCTGTTGATTCCGCCGCAGTAAACCGCGGGACCGCGATGCAAACATGCGCGATTACGGGCGGCGGCGGATTCGTGGCCGGCAGCGTCATCCACCAGGCGCCCGGCGATTGGCAGCTGCATGCGCTCTCCGGAAAAGCGCCCTTGGCGCAGCGCACGGGGCTGCACTGGCACACGCTCGACCTGAAGCAACCGGATGAAGTCCGGCGCACGCTCGCGGAAATCGCGCCGGACGTCGTCATTCACGCGGCGGCGATCGCCGATATCGACTTCTGCGAACGCCATCCGGACGTCGCGCGGGCCGTGAACGTCGGCCTCACGCAGGTGGTGGCCGACAGCTGTGCGCAGAGCGGGGCGCGGCTGATTTACATCTCCACCGACAATGTGTTCGACGGCGAGCGGGGCAACTACGTCGAAGCCGATCCGCCTTCGCCGATCAACGAGTACGCGCGGACGAAAGCGGAGAGCGAGGCGATCGTCGCGGCGGTTGCCGGCTCGATCATCGTGAGAATCGCGCTGGTGATGGGTTTCGGACCGCTGGGAGGCGGGAACTCGTTCCTGGAGCGCACGATCCCCATGTTGCGGGCCGGGCAAACGATTGTTGTCCCCCCGGAAGAACTTCGCACGCCGATCGATGTCATCACTTTGGGCCAGGCACTCCTCGAACTGGCGGCCGGGTCGCTCGCGGGAACGATCCATCTGGCCGGCAGCGAGGCGCTCGATCGCGTCTCGCTCACGCGGCGGATCGCCGAGCGGTTTGGCTATTCTCCCGGACTCGTGCAACCGCGCCCGCCCGGGGAGATCACCGGCCGAGCGCCCCGCCCGCGCGATGTTTCCCTATCTAACGCCAAAGCCCGCGCGGTGCTCACGACTCCCATGCTGGGCTTCCCCGCCGCGCTCGACCTGGTGCTCGCGTCACTCGATTGACTGCGCCAGCACGTCGGCCCGCGCGGCGATCCGCTCGAGACGTTCGCAGAATCGCGCCGCGAGCGCCGGCGGCTGCTCCTGCCAAAATACCGGCCGCTCGAGCCAGGCCATGCCGGACAAAAGCACGCCGCTGCGATCAAGCACGCTGACCAGCACGCTTTCGGCCGCCGACAACGGGCGCACCGCTTGATAAGCAGCGAGCGCTCGCTCCCAGGCGGCTCGATCGTCGGCGATCAGGCTGCCGACGAGTCGCGAAAGATCGGCCGCGACTGTGTCCGTGCGGGCGGCCGACGGATCGATGAGGCCCGTCACTTCGTCGCCGTTAAAGAGCACGTGATCGTGCCAAACGTCGCGCAGGCAGGGCTGCAGCGGCACGGGCATTTGCGCGGCGAGGCTCAGCTCGCCGGCGATCGACGGCGCGGCCCGCTCGAACACCCGCAAGATCCGCTCCGCGGCAGCCGTTCGACGTTCAATGTTCGCGGGCAGTCGGCGCAAGTGCGAGCGGACCTCCGTCAGCCGTTGCGGACTCCACCGTTCGATCCGCTCGATGCGTTCGCGCACCGTCGGCGCGATTCCGTCGGCCGCGGGGCCAAGTTGTGATCGATTATGAACGACCGGCTCGAATCCGCGGGACGCTTGATGAAAACGCGCCAAGGCCCCGAGCGCGGCGGCCAGCCGTGCGTCGCTCGGCCGTGACCAGAAATCGGCGGAGCCCGGCAACCAGGGCTCGACCTGCCACAGTCGCCACGCCACCTCGACGAGGGTCTGCCCGTGCTCGGCGGCGAACGGCACCGCCACATAGTCGACACCTCGCGAGCGGACGTGCGCCAGAAACTCGTGCAGCGCGAGAATTCGTTCACCGACGGCTCCCAGGGACCAGCCTCGCAAACAGAATGCTCGGCTCGGCGTCTCCACGCGGGCGACGAAAGCGCCGCTGAAGCCCGGCCGATCGACGGGCCGGCAATCGACGGGCGCGCTCCGCAGTTCCGCGCCCAGGACGCTGCGAAACTCGCGCAAGACCGCGTCGATCGTGCCGCGTTCTGCCGACGGTTCACTCATCAACTTTTTTTCGGTTATGCTTAGGGCGCGGGAGGGCGAAGCTCCCGGTGGCCGCCTTCTGGTCTGGCGGCAGTCGTCTGGTTTTCGATCAAAACGGCTCGGCAGGAGCCTCGCCCTCCCACCGACAATTCCTGGAATCTCGAGCGGGCTAGCGCGGCCCGCCTTCCAGCATAGCACTTCCGATCGATCGATCTCTGGCAGACGATCGACCTCTGGCAGATTGGAGCACCCCCGTGGCACGTGAAGCCGTCGTCGTCGAAAGTCTGCGAACGCCCCTGGCGAAATCGTTCCGCGGCTCGTTCAACCTGACGCGGCCGGACGACATGGTCGCCCACTGCATTCAGGCGGTGCTCAAACGGGCCCCCAAGCTCAATCCGGCCGAGATCGAGGACGTGGTGATCGGCTGCGGCTATCCCGAAGGCCAGCAAGGGATGAACATCGCCCGCGTGGCGGCCATCCGCGCGGGACTGCCGACGTCGGTGGCCGGGGCGACCGTGAACCGCTTCTGCTCGTCCGGATTGCAGGCGATCGCGATCGCCGCCCACGAAATCATGCACGAAGGGGCCGACGTGGCGATCGGCGGCGGCGTCGAAAGCATCACGCAGATTCCGCGCGGCAACCGCGACGAAAACCCCTGGATCAAGGAGCATTGTCCCGGCATCTACATGGTGATGGGGGACACGGCGGAGGTCGTCGCCAAGCGCTACAACATCGGCCGCCAAGCGCAGGATGAGTACTCGCTCTCCAGCCAGCTGCGGACGGCCCGCGCCCAGAAAGAGGGCATCCTGGCCGCCGAGATCGCGCCGATGCACGTCCGCAGAGGCATTCTCGACAAGACGACGGGCAAGGTCGTCAGCGAAGAAGAATGCGACATTTCGCAGGACGAGTGCAACCGCCCCGACACGACGCTCGAAGGACTCTTGGCCCTCAAGCCGCACTTCGACAAGGAGAGCGGCAAAGGGACCGTCACGGCCGGCAATTCTTCGCAACTGTCCGACGGTGCCTCAGTCGCACTGTTGATGTCGGCCGACAAGGCCCGTTCGCTCGGCCTCAAGCCGAAAGTCGCCTTCCGCGGCTTCGTCGTCGCCGGCTGCGACCCGGACGAAATGGGCATCGGTCCCGTCTTTGCCGTCCCCAAGCTGCTCTCGCGGCACGGTCTCAAAGTCGCCGACATTGGCCTCTGGGAATTGAACGAGGCCTTCGCCGTGCAGGTGATCTATTGCCGCGACAAGCTGGGCATCGATCCGGAAAAGCTCAACGTCAACGGCGGCTCGATCGCCATCGGCCATCCGTTCGGCATGACCGGCGCCCGCCTGGTCGGCGTGATCGCCAACGAAATGCGACGCCGCAAGGTCCGCTACGGCGTGGTGACGATGTGCGTCGGCGGCGGGCAAGGGGCTGCGGGCTTATTTGAACTGTGCAGCTAATGGCCAAAGAGGCGCGCAAGTAAGTGGCGCATTCTTCGCGCGCGGCCGTCCGAACCCGGGTGGCTCAGGTCGAACCGCCTGCGGTTCGGCCCCAGGCCTGTAGGCGCGCTAGGGGCGGCGAAAACGCCGACTCCAGGGCACGCGTTAGCGAGTACGACAGCCTAGACCTACTTCAACTCAAAGTGGTACTCAGCGGACAGGGCACCTTCCTTCGACTCGAAGTCGAACCGCCGGCTGAGTCGTTGATCGCTGCCCGCCCCCATCACAAGCCTGTAGCCTCCCGCAGGAAATGCGGCCAAGGTCCTCCGCATATTTGACCACCCGCTCACCTTTGTGAATTCACCCGAGACAGAGACGCTTAGTCTCACGGGCTTTCGTGGCGACAGCGATATGATTTCAGGCGCTTTTTGCAGGGTAACGTCACAAGTCCACGAAAAGTCCTCTGGAGAGGCCCCGACCTCTTTTAGATTCACGGCAAAGTCCGAGCGAGCGAACCAAACCGGCGTCTTTCCGTCGCACCACATTTCAAAAGTCACTTCTAACGTCCTGGGTGCTCCGGGCGGCACGCTCACCGAGAGGACGCGGACGTGCGCCTTGTCATCAGGCACTGCGTACTTCGGGCGAGGAATGAGCGATACATAAACCGTGTAGAGAGGTTTGGCGCCCGGGCGCCGGGGCGGAACAGCCGAACCGTCACCGTCGGGAAATCCTGATCGCGCCAACAAATACCCGGTCGTGAAATTAAGGTAGCACGAATCCGTCCCGGGCCTCTGACCGAGGCTTGGCTGAAGGTCGTTCTCCGAGAATCCTAGCACGCGCGCGATCTCGCTCAGCTGCACGTTTGTTGCGACGAACCACGCTCGCGCTGTCGCAGATTCCTTGAAGCCGCACGCTAACAACCTCTCGCGAGTCATTTGTGGGAGGACCTTCTCCGGCCTTGTCGTATGCTCCTCGCTTTTCTCGCCTCGCTGGCATATCCCCAGCAGTCCGACAACCAGGATGACCGCCGCGATCCTCGCCATAGTTCCACCTCTCACCAACGTCGACGGCCCACTGCGAGTGCCCCTTCCGGGGATGGCCACCGATTAAGATCATTATCTTGTGATATCGGGTCGGGCGCCTGGGGTCGACTGTCCGCAGTTCGCTGCAGGCCTGTGAGAGCGCTGGGGGCAGTGGAGACGCGATCTCAGGCATCGCTCTGACCCTCTCACTATTCCCCTCTCCCGTGACGCGGAGAGGGAAGAAGATTTGCACGCAGCGCTCCCCTTCTACACGCGCTTCCAATGCCGACACTCTTACTCCCCTCTCCCCTGGCGCGAGTTGAGTCGAGGATGAGGGTCAGCGGTCTGGGATGCGCGACCTCTTACTACGGCCACCTCTCGTTGGAATCCGGCCAATCCGCGCGCCGTTCGTCAATTCCCGTTATAAAGAGACCTGGACGACGCCTGGAAATCGGGAGGGCTCGAGCGATGTCCAAACGCGTGTTGGTATTGTCGGCATCCGTGGGCGCCGGGCACTTGAGGGCGGCGCAGGCTGTCGAGCTGGCGCTCCGGCAGCTCGATCCGCAAGCCGTCGTCAAGAATGTCGACGTGCTCGAGTTGACGAACGCCGCCTTTCGGCGGGTCTATGCGAAGGCGTACCTCGACCTCGTCAACAAAGCGCCGTACGTACTCGGGTACTTTTACGACCTGATGGATCGCCCGGTTTCGCCGCGGCGGACGACGGACCGGCTGCGCCTCGCCGCGGAAAAACTGAACCTGTTGCCGTTTCTGCGGTTCCTCAAGTCCGAGCCGTGGGACGTGATCGTCAACACGCACTTTTTGCCGGCCGAGCTGATCGCCTCACTGCAAAAACAGGGGAAGCTGGCGACGCCGCACTTGACCGTCACCACCGACTTCGAGACGCATCGCCTCTGGGTCAATCAGCCGTGCGACCATTATTTCGCCGCGACGAGCGAAGGGGCCGCATACCTGCGGCACTGGGGCGTGCCAGCCGGTGACATCAGCGTGACGGGCATCCCCATCCATCCGGTCTTCAGTCAGCCGAAGGATCGCGGCGCGTGCCTGGCGCGGCAAGGCCTGGCCGGCGATCGACCGATCATCGTGCAAATCTCCGGCGGTTTCGGCGTCGGCCCGATCGAGGAGATTTTTCGCGGCATCCTGGCAATCGAGACGCCGATCGAAGTCGTCGTGATCGCCGGCCGCAACGAGACGGCCAAACACCAGCTGGAGCAGGTGGCCGTGCCCGAGCGGCATCGCGCGAAGATCCTGGGCTTTACCGATCAGATCGACGAACTGATGGCCGTGGCCGACATCGTGGTCTCCAAGCCGGGCGGTTTGACGACCTCGGAAATTCTGGCCCGCGGCGCGGCGATGGCCGTGGTCAATCCGATTCCCGGACAGGAGAGCCGCAACAGCGATTTTCTGCTCGAAAACGGGGCCGCCGTGAAGATCAACAACCTGGCGACGCTGGGCCACAAGCTGACGCCGCTCCTGGAAGACCGGTCGCGGCTGGCCCGCCTGAAAGAGAACGCCCGCCGCATCGGCAAGCCGCAAGCCGCCTTCGACATCGCCCGCCGGGCCTTGGCATGGCCGAATTGACGGTTCGTCTATCGAAATGATGGACCGGGGTGGCACTGGCGGCTTGTCCGCCAGTGCGTTAAGCGGCTTGCTCTGGGGACGACAGACACTGGCGGACAAGCCGCCAGTGCCACCCGACGTCGCGGCCAGGGATTCGCCGTTGACCTTAGTTCAGGCATGAAGTAACGTCCGTCCCCCTTCCCCCTCTCCATCCGTTCACGTCCGTTTCTATACTCCTATTCCACACCCCCCAGTGAACAATGAAAAACACCGCGTTGCCGCGCGCGCTGTTCGTTGCCGTGATTTGTGCCAGCGCCGCCTTAGGCTGTAATCCGTTCAAGTGGCCGCCGAAGCTCATTTCCGAGCGGACCTGGCACCTGGGCATTCATCAACCCGTGCCGCCCAGCACAGCGTCCGAGAAGGCAGTGCCCGCCAAGCCAGCGCCCACCAAGCCGGTGCCGCCGACTGACTCGCCGCCAAATCCGACGCGGCAGAATCTGACGCCGCTGAATCCGCCCTCAGAGATTCCCCCCGGGCGATAAACCGGGCGAAGGCCGCGCACAGGTCGAATCAGCGGCGCTCCTCAATTGGAGCGATCGTCCTCGTCCGCATTGCTGACAGCGTGCGGGCGATAGATGCGGATCCATCCTTCCTTGAGACTGCTCAACGAGATACGCCCGCTGGTCACGAAGCGGCGGCCGTTGGAGTTCTGCTCGTAGATCTTGATCGCTTTGCCGCTCGACTCCACCGCCGCGACGACGGCCGTGTGATGCGCGGCGTTCTTGAACAGCCGCTGGCCGTCCGGTTCTGAACTCCACCATTTCGCGTCGCGCATTTGGATGATGTCGCCGGGTTGAACGCCTTTGATCTGTCCCGTGATCTTGAGCTTCTTGCCGACTCGCTCCACACAGTACAGCTGTCTCCCCCAGGTGTAATCGCCCGGATTGGGCACATCGCGTCCGCGGCGCTGCCCTCCGCTGGCTCGCAGCGCCTGCTCGGCAAGGTGGCTGCACTCGCCACCCCCGACGCACTGGCCTTTGTGGTCTTCGCAGAACGCGACGATCTTCTTACCGAGCTGCGTTTGCGGGCCTCCGAGCGACGGCGTAGCAAACACGAGGAAGACCACGATTGTCAGAGTCGCAGAGCGCATGGTGAAAAATTATCCGGCGGCCGCACTTCGGGAAGACCGCTAGGAATGCTTGCCCGCTCGGCATGTCGAGTCAAGGCGCCTCCACCGCGCCAATTCGATAGCGCTCATCGAATCGCGCTGATCGATCGCGCTAATGGACTTCGATCGACAGCACCCGCGCGTTCCAGTGCTTGGGGGCGTCACGATGGACCGCGCAGGTCAGCGTCACCGAAATCTCGGCCCCTCCGCCCGATTTTAGTTCTTTGATCACCTCGGGCGTTTTGGCGATGGGGACGACGAAGGTCAGTTTCTGCTCGCGCGACGCAGCGACGACGGTTCCGGATTGCGTTTTGACCGCCAGCCACAAGTTGTTGGGCGACTTGCCGGGGGCGGTGCCGGTCACGCTCACGTGGTCGAATCGCAGCTCCTGGCCGTCGAACTGGTCCGGAGCTTTGAGCACCTCATCGAGATCGATTCGTTTGGCCGCCATCTCGCCATTCTTGGCCGGCGGGTGCGGCGGACGCTTGGGAGCATTCTTGGGCGCGGCGGGCGCCTGCGCGACTTGCTTGGCCGCGGGCGGCTCCGGCGGTTTGTCGTGCCGCAGGCAGTCCTTGGCGGCCCGTTCGACCTGCGGATTGGAGAGCAGATCCGCCAGCGTGTGCTCCATGACGTTTTTCAGGATCACGACCGGTCCTGGGGAACCAACAAGCTTGCGAATCTCACCGTCGCGAATGCCGGCCGGCGGTTGGCCGTGCTTTTGATCGAGGAAGGCCGACACTTGCTCCTCGAGCTTCGTCGCCTTGTCACCTTGACTCCCGCAAACGAGCCAACCGACTTCCTCCGTGAGCTTGTTGCGGGCTGTCTCCCATTCCGCGCCCTTGAGCGACCCGCCCTCTTCCAGGCCTTCCCGAATCAATTGGATGGGATCGGGAAATTCGTCTTCCAGGCTCTGGGCATAGGCGATGACCTGTTGGGGCGTGAAGATGTTGAGGAGGCGGACGGCCTCGATTTCGGCGCCGTCGGTGATCTCAATCTGGTCGTCGAGATCGGGCGGACTCTTTTCTTCCAACTGGTCGAACGTCGTGCGGAGCTGCTCGATCTTTTCGGCATCGTTGGCGACCAGGGCGCGACGCATTTGCACCATGGCCTCGACATAAGGACCGGCGACCTTGGCCGACTCCCGCTGGCCCGCGTTGCCGGCCGCCTTCTTCGCGGCCCGCGCGATCTCGGAGATTTGGTGCGGCGTCGCTTCCAGCCCCCGCAAGATCCGCAGCGCCTTGAGCTCCATGCTGAGCAGATTCGGGTCGGCCGGCGCCGGCTTGGGACCCTTGTTGGGCGCGGCCGCATCATTTTGCGCTCGCAGGCGGTTATTCGGCTGACCGTTCTTGGCCTTGGGCGGGTCGGCCAGGACCGGCCCGATCGTCGCTTCGCTCACGACGAGGAGCGCGAGCGGAACGAACAACGCGGCCGAGCGGACACAAAAAGCTCGTGGGTGTGGCATCGTTTCATCCCCTTAAGCCGCTTGACCGTGTTTGAGGCAAGCGGGTGAAAGTCGTCAAATCCGAGATTTGATTGTGCCCGTTTGCCAGCGGGCCCGTGTTTTAAATCTGGCAAGTGTGCGGCGGTCGCGATTACCTCAGAGCCACCAACGTCAGCGCCTTCAGGTTCTGGTCGTAGCGCACCTTGACTCGATCCGACGGTCGCAGATCGGCCAGCGTCGCCTGTTGACTGTTGAGGACGACCGTCGTGTTGGGTGTCGCATCGACGGTGATGGGATCTCCCTCTTCGGTCACGACCGAGACGGCTGGTCCATTAATCGTGCGGATCGTGCCGACGATTGAACTGAAGGCCGGCATTTGCGTCGTGACTGGAGGCACGACGACCACGCCGGGACCGGTCGCCGGCCCGACGTAACCGGGATTGACGTATGTCGGAGCACTAGGACCGACAACATTTACGCCACCTCCGTACCAATTCCAGCCGCCTCCGCCCCAACCCCAACCATGGTTGTAGCCCCAGCCGTGGTGATATCCCCAACCACCGTGAGCACCCCAGTTGTGCCAATGATTCGCGTAGTGATGAGCCCAGGCGGCGTGATGCCCGGCAAAGTGTCGATTGTGGATGCCGCGGTGATGAGCGAAGGCCCGACCTCGCCGCGCCCCGTGATGGGCGCCCCGCGCGGCCGTGTGATGGGAATGCGCGCCATGTGCATGCGCGTGATGCCCGTGCCCGCCGTGTCCGTGCGATCGGTGACCGCCATGCCCGTGCCCGCCATGACCACCGCGGGCGAAGGCCGGAGCTTGCGCGACCAAACCGATGACCACCGCCAATCCAACCAGGTGCAGATATCGCATGACTCAAGCCCCTTCTGCTGAATGGTCCAATCGCGTCGCCGCAGCGAGCGAATTCTCGAGTGTTTTTAAAGGGTTCCGTCGACCAGGCGAACGCAAGCCACCGAGCCAGGTTTTCCACCGTCGCGGTCGTGGCCAGTGTTCGCCGCCAACAGAAGCCCCGTTTTTTGGAGAGTGTGCGTGATTTTGTGGCAAAAGTTGGCGAAATTCCAATTTCTTTTTGCGGGAATCCACGGACCCGCCCAGTTCGTGGATGCGGCCCCGTTCCGCTTGCCTAATCGCACCAAAGGCGGCCCCGGCACTCGGCGCAATCGCTGTCGGGGCAATTCCTTTGACACGCGGCGGGCCGTCAGCTATGAAAATGCGCCAAATGCGGAGTCGCACCACGATTCGGCTCCGATTGCCGCTGTAGCTCAGTTGGTAGAGCGACGCATTCGTAATGCGTAGGTCGGGAGTTCAACTCTCCCCGGCGGCTTTTCTCCGGACTCCCGGTCTGCGTTGCGGCCGCCGCTTCCCGCCGGAAATGCGCTTTCGGATTGCCGCGGGACAGCTGTGCCTTTCGCCGTCTTAATCTTCGACGCGCGCGAGTTGGCCCTTAACGCAACGCCCGCCGCTGGTTTCACTTGTGTTCTGGCTCGCCCAGGCGCACACTTGAGTCAGCCGCGGAGTTTTGCTGAAGGAGAAGGCCATGCGCGCTTGGTCAGCCGTTCTAATCGTTTCGCTTGCTCTCTTTGCCCCCTCGAGTTCTTACGGCCGCGGCGGCATCTCGCGCGGTGGGCGCAGCAGTGGCTTTAGCGGCGGAGGCAGTTACGGCAGCAACTCCGGTGGCAGCGTTCACATGCGCAGCTATACGCGCCGCGACGGCACCCAAGTCGGCAGTTACAACCGCAGCGCACCGGGAACGGCCAGCGACAAGACGGCCTCCAGCAAGTCGACTCGCTCGAGCAGCAGCGGTAGCACCAAGAGTTTGGCCGACGAGGCCTTTCGTCCGGTGCTCACTCCGCCTTCGTCGCTGGTGTCTCATGGGAGCATCAGCGGAAGCACGGGCGCGTCGTCCACCACAAACACCAAGTCGAACGCGGCGTCCCTGCCGTCGGCCAACACGACGAACTCGTCGAACGCAAACCAGGCCGCAAACCAGACGGCGGCGAGCAACCTCCAATTCCTGGGTGGGTATCCGGTGCTCGGTCTGGCCCTTTCGTACGGATACCTCAATCCAGACACGGCGGCGCAGCGGCAATACAGTGGCCTCGTGTCCAACGCCCGCAACCTGATTCGAGCGGGCATCTATCCTGAGGCGGCGGCCCTGCTACAGCGCGTGATCAATAACGTGCCGGGGACTCGAATTGCCGGCGTGGCGCAGCAGCTGTTGTCGCGGATTCCAATCCAGTAGCCGCCCGCTCTAAAGCAGGCTTTGTCGGCCGGCAAATTCGGCCGCGCGATCGATCTCGCGGATCAGTTCGTCGGGATTGACGTAGAAATCCGAGTCGCCTTCCGCGGACGGCTCTCCGACGAACATCGCGCCGACTTGCCCGTAAAAGCTCGCCAACCGCGGCATCAACACGCTGACGCGGCGCGGCGGATAAAGGGATAACAGACACGCGCCGCGGCGGGCAAAGTAGTACGCGGGGGCGGCGTGCGAGCCCTCGACACTGACGACCATCGACGCGTTCATGCAGCGAGTGAGCATTTCGTCGACCGTGACCTGCCCCGTGTCGACGATATGAAATCCCTCGCGCACGAGACGGTCTTCCACCTCCGCACCGTTGACGATCCGGCGGACTTCCCCCGCGGGAAACGGATTGCGGCGGAGGAAGACGCGATCGTGGCCGTTGGCAAAGCCGGTGACGCGCGAACGCAGCGATTGGTAGCGACTGCGCTTGGCAAGGTTCTGGCCGCAGTCGTCGACCCAAATTAGTTTTCGCGCTCGCACGGCCGCATAAGCCGGAGGAGCCGGCACGCCCAGCACCGCGCGCCATCCGGGTTCGTGCGGATAGGCCGGACGCACGTGGCCGACGGAGTTTCCCAGAGTCGACGCCAATTCCTGCAGCGGGAACTCGTCGTAGAGCAGGTGGGCGAACCAGCGCGCACCGGAATAGGTGCTCGCCATCACGCCTTCGGCGATCTCCGCCGTGTTGGCACGCCACAACGCGCGCCAGCCGAGCGTTGAATAGAGATCGCCCTGGTAAAGGCCACAGTAGATTCGTTGGCCGAGCAGAAATGCATCGCGCAGTAAATAAGCCCGCGTCGCGCCGCCGCGATGGCGCTCTTGGCGAATGGCGGCCAGCAGGCTGGAAACCGGCTGGTGCTGGTACGGAGGAGCGTGCGCTTCGATGCGTCCGAAGTGCGACTCGGGAATGTAGAGGGGAACGTGCGGCTCGTCGACCCCCGGGGCGATCTCCCAGGTCTTCTCGGCCACATCCTTGAGTTGGCGGGCCCACATGCCCAGCCCGCGGCGGACTTTGTAGCCCACCATTGTGGCCGCGGCATCCGCGAAATGGCGCAGCCGAGCGCGAGTCGGAGCGATAGCCGACCGACCAGAACCACCATTCGTTGCACGCACTCGGACCATGCCTGTTCGACGCTCAAGAGTTGCTGGCCCGCCTCGGAATCATCTTCGGGCGGAGAATACTTCGTCAACGCTGGTCCTGCATCATTTCGCTCTCGGTCATGGTCTCGGTCGTGATGCAAAAGCTGGGCCGGTCAGCCTCTTTCCGGTGCACGCGAAATTTTGCGAGCGCGTCAAGCTGCGGATCGGCGGCAAAGTTTGCGAGTTTCATTCAGCGGCTCTTGCCAATCCGGAGTATCAGCTCCATGCTGAGTCTTGCTAGACTTCGCAAGTTGATTCGAAATCTGACGCAGTTCGCAATCCCAGAGGGTCACGGGCCATGACCATCAGGTTTGCCTGCCCAAAGTGCGGGCGTGCCATTCGGACAAGTGATGATGCCGCGGGCAAGAGCGGCAAGTGCAACGACTGCGGCACCGTGCTGGCGGTGCCCCGTTCGGCACTGACGGCGACGGTTCCCCGGTCTGAGGATGAGATCCTCGCTCCGTGGCGGGATACACCACCCCCACCCTCGCGACGGCACTAGCGCACGGTCGGCGACTCTCGCTTAAAGTTCCCGGTGCTTCTCTTTGGCCGGGTCGCCCGTGCTTTGTTTGGCCAGGGGCACCTCGAAGCAGGCGGCTTCCTCGGCGTTGCGGACGTAGACCCGATTGCCGACAAGCACGGGGTGATTCCAGGTCTTGCCTTCGAGCACCTTGGCCCGCGCCACTTCGTCGAGCTTGGACGGATTGGCCTGGATCAACACCAGCTCGCCCTGTTCCGTCAGCACGAGCAGCTGACCCGCGTCGGGCAGCAGCAGAATCTGGCCGTTGCCGTAGCGGCCGTTTTTCCACTTCTTGGTGCCGGTCGCCAGGTCGACGCAGCAGAGGATGTTGTGATCGAGCCCGTAGAGCGCCCCGTCGAAGGCCACGAAATCGTTGAAGTCGGGCTTCATGTCGTGCGAGGTCCAGCGGTCCTCGAATTTCACTTCGCCGGCTCCCTTGGCCGGGACCAGCTCGACCCGCCGCGTGCCTTCGCCCATCCCGGTGCCTAGCAACATCGAAGTCTCGCTCAGTAGCAGCGGCTGAATCACTCGATAGCCCTGGAATAGCCAGTCGTAGTTCCAAGCCGGCTTTCCCGTTGGAGCGTCGACCGCGGTGAGCCCGGTCTGCCCCCAAAACAGCACGACCTCGCGGCCGGCCAGCTTGGCCAACTGCGGCGAGCTGTAGCTGCTGTTGCCGGCCGTGGCCGTCCAGCGGGGCTCGCCCGTCGCGGCGTCGAACGCCAGGAGCATCCCCTTCTCGCCTTCGTCGCCGGATGAGTATGCGATGACTTTGTCGCCCACAATTAACGGAGACGAGGAATAGCCCCAGATGGGCGTCTTCTTCCGGTTGGCCTCTTGCATCAAATCGCGCTTCCACTTGACCGCTCCCGTGAGCGGATCAAGACACTGCAAGAGCCCCGCGGCCCCCTGCACGTAGAGCAGTCCGCCGGCCAGCGTGGGTGTGGCCCGCGGCCCGGCGCCTCCCATCGCCTCGTCGAAGCGGGCCTTGGTCTCGTTGATCCAGCGCTCCTCGCCAGTCTTGGCGTCGTAGCACACGACGTCTTCGTTTTCGCCGCGCTGCTCTTGCGTGAAGAGCCGGTTGCCCGCCACGCTGAACGACGACCAACCCGGGCCGACCTTTCGCTTCCAGATTTGCTTCGGAGCGTGGGCCTTCCAGTCGACGTCGATCACGACGCCCGGCGCCACGCTGTCGCGCTTCGGCCCGCGAAACTGTGACCACAGGACCTTCCCCAACGGCTCGGCGTTTGCCGCCGTGGGGGCCGACTTGGCATTGCGTTCCGCCAGGAACTCTTGCTCGGGAGTCTTTTCCCAGCGCCAGTGCATGGTCGCCTTGAAATTACCCCACATCCCGTCGAACCGCACAGTGTCCCAGTAGCCGAGCGCGAGGGCTCCGGCGACGAGAGCCGTCACCGTCCCCAGCCGCGCGCCCCATCGCGAGAGAATCAGGAAGGCCACGGTGAACGCCAGAGCGGCGTCCGGAAGTACGTAGAAGATGGACGCCTGGCCGTGAATCGAAGGATCGGCGACGAACCAGGCGACGAGACTTCCCACTACCGCCCCCCCCAGGCCGATCAGGCGATCGCTCCACGGCGCGCGGGTGAAGAACAGCCACCACAGCAGCAGGATGAAGCAGCAGACCACCGGACCAAACACGACCACCATGAAGACCGTAACGTTCGGCGCGGCCTGCTGCAGGAAGAGGGGCTGCGCTGCCTTGGCGGCGAGCATCAAAACGACGAATGGGATCGCCGGCCAAAGCCGCAACTTCTTCGATCGGGCCGGCTGCGGAGCTTCGGCAAGGGGAATGGTTTCGACAGACATGCGAGGTCTCTCAAAAAACGACCAAGAAGAATCCAGACTCAGATAACCCAGCGAGAAACTGAGCGGCCGCAAAGAGTCGAATCGGGCGGCCGAATGAAATGCCAGTTCGTCTAGGCGAATCGTAGTTCGACGCGGCGGCGCACGCAACAACGTTCGGCTGTTGCGCGACCGGGGCACGGCCCTTAGGCCTCTTGCGTCGCGGCGACGGAGGCGAGGGGCGCGTCGGCGATTGGGCGCGTCGTCGCTCCAAGCGACGGAACGGGGACGAAACAAGCCGCCAGCGCCAGCGCGCCCGTCGCCCCCGCGGCCACGTAAAACATCGGCGAGTAGGAGGTGGAGAGTGCGCGGCCCTCGGCCATCAGATCGGGACCGATCGCCGACGCGACGACCGTGATCAGCTGAGCCAGTCCCTGGATGCGGCCGACTTGCGCGCGGCCGAACAGGCTGCTCCAGGCCGCAAAGAAGACGACCGTCACCAGTCCCCCGGCGATGCCGATGCCTGCGGCATACGACATCAAGGCCGTGCTGGTCGTCACCCGCGGAAAGTAAATGAGAGCGATCGCCAGCGTCGCCAGCCCGGAGCCCAGCAGCCAGCCGATTCGACGGCGGCGGACCAAGGCGCCGCCCACGAGGTTCGAGAGCAGGCCGGTGCCGACGAGCATTGCCATCACGCTGATGGCCGCGTGCGCATCGAACCCGTGCTCTTTAAGTATCGACTCGTTGAACAGCGTGAGCGCCGACCAGACGAGGTTGAACGCTCCCGCTCCCACCGCGAACACCCAAAAGGCCGGCGTGCGAATCGCCTGGCGGAAGGAAAAGTCGACTGGCGGCAAGTCGGCGGACATGGGCAACGAAGAATCGTCGGCGTCGTCCGCCCCGGCCGCCGGATTCCGCGCTAGCAAACTGAGCGGCACCATACCGAGCAACAAGATCCAACCGAGTTGGCTCCAGGCCGTCCGCCAGCCGGATTTTTCCACGGCCGAGCCCAGCCAGACGACGCTGCCAATGAACCCGAAGGTGAGCAGAACGGCGTAGACCCCCATGGCGACGCCCAAGCGGCGTCCCCGAAACCATTTGCCGACGGCCGCCATGCTCACGATCGACAGGGCGCTTTGCCCAACGCCGCGGACGAGCACCAGCCACAAGGTGAGCGCCACCACCGTGTGGGCCGTCGCCATGCCGATGACGGAAATCGCAAGCACCAAGACCGTGCAGGAGGTGGCGATGCGAATGCCGAAGCGATCGAGCAACCAGCCGGCAGGCAGGCAAAACACCGTCCCCAGCAAGCAGGTGACGAGATTGATCCGCCCGAACAGCGTGCGCTCGATGCCCAGGTTCGCCAGCAAAGGCTCGGTGATCAGCCCCAGTCCGTGCGTCCGCCCGGGAAGTGTGGCCGTCATCGCCAGGGCCGCGAGCACGACCACCACCCAGCCGTAATCGAAGGCAAACCGCCGAGCGGGGCGAGCTGGGCTGACCATCGCGGAAGAACTCATAGACTCAGACGATCTCCCGGATCGGCTTGGCGGTCGGATCGACCAGGCGAATCGGCCGGCCGACGTTCGACATGTTCTGCTTGCGCGGGTCGAGCCCCATGGCCAAACAAATCGTCGCCAGTAAATCGGGAGCCGAGACCGGGCGATCCCCGACCGTCATCGCGTCGGCGCTCGTGCGCCCGACCACTTGACCGCCGCGAATGCCGCCACCGCCGAGCACAACGCTCCAGGCCTTGGGATAGTGGTCCCTTCCCTGGCGCGGATTGATCACCGGCGTGCGGCCGAATTCACCCATCCAAACGATTAAAGTCGTCTCGAGCCGGCCGCGATCCTTGAGATCCTGCAACAGCGCGGACCACGCCTTGTCGAGCACGCCGCTGAGCGACTGCACGCGGCTGAAGTTGTCATCGTGCGTGTCCCAACCGCCGAGCGACACTTCCACGAAGGGGACGTTCTTCTCGATCAGTCGCCGCGCCATCAGGCAGCCCTGGCCGAACTGCGAGCGGCCGTATTGGTCCTGAACCTTGGCGGGCTCATCGGCCAGGTCGAATGCCCTGGCCGCGGCCGGACTCATCAGGCGCGAGGCCTTGGCGTACGCATTGAGATGCTCGCTCACAGCCGAACCGCGCCGCCGGTTCAAGAATCCCTCTTCGGCACGATGCAAAAGTGCGAGCCGAGCGCGGGCTTGCGGCGACGAAACACCCTCCGGCAGCGAGAGATTCTCCACGCTGAGTTGGCCGCCGCCGTCCATGCCGTCGCTCTCGTGCCCCACCAAGAGCGGGGCATAATCGGGACCGAGGAAGCCGGCCGGGCCTGTGCCGGCGCCAAACAGCCCCTGCGACAAAATGCTGACGTAGTTTGGCAAGTCGCTCGGCGGGCGATTGCATTCCTTCGAGACGAGCGAGCCCAGCACGGGGAACTCGATCGGACCTTGGGGCAGGTAGCCGGTACGGAGGTTGTCGCGAGCACGGGTGTGATCGCCTTCGCGCGTCGACATGGAACGGATCACCGCCAGGCGATCGCTCCACTGTGCGAGGCCGGGCAGATGTTCGCTGATCGAAATGCCCGGCGTGCGGGTGGCGATGGACTTAAACGGACCGCCGTGCGCATGCCCCGGCTTGAGGTCGAACGTGTCGGTCTGACTGGGACCGCCGTTCATCCACAGCAAGACGCACGAGCGTGAGGGCCGTGTCTGTGGGCCGGCCGCCGCGGCTAGTCGATTGAGCCATCCGGCCAGGCCGCCTCCCAGCAAACTCCCCGACGTGGCAGCCAGCCAGCTCCGACGAGTCAGCTCGGAGTTTGCCAACCAAGTCGACGCAGCTCGGTTCCCTTGTGACATTGCCATCACTTGGCTGCTCCCATCATCAACTGATTTGTGATTCCGCTTAGTGATTCCACCGGAACTCGGCCGAATTGAGCAGCACCCAAAACACGTCGCCCAGTTGCCGAGAACGTTCAGCCGGCGCGGCCCCCGCGAGATGGTCCCGCATCATTCGTTTCTCGGCATCGCTCGGATGACGGCTCAACGTGGTGAGATAGAGTGCGTCGAGCTGTCGCTCCGGCGAGTCGCGATCGGCTGCGATCGTCTGCTTGATTCGTGGGCTGGTCTGCGGGTCGACGGCCTCGCTGATCAGGGTGCCGTTCATCAGGTTGAGTGCCTGCGACACGGACGTCTTCGGATGTTCGGTCTCTTCGTCGGCTCCGAACGCCTTGATCACCTTTTGCCGCATCGTGTCGAGCTCGCCGGTCTCCATCTGTCCCGCTTGCTCCGACCACTCCCGGCCGATCGCCAAGGAAAGGCTGTCGAAGAGTTGGTCCCCCGAGAGGGGTTTGATGGCCATCGCGGCAAACAACTCGGGATGCGCCTGCTGGCTCGAGTCGGTCGCGCTCGTCCGCTGGTAGGCTGCTGAGAGGCAGATGGCCCGATAGAGGCGCGTCAAATCGAAGCCCGACGCGGCGAAGTCGTCCGCGAGGGCTTGCAAGAGTTCCGGGTGCGTCGGCGGATTGGACTCGCGGAAATCGTCGACGGGACTGACAAGCCCGACGCCCATCAACTGACCCCAGACGCGGTTGACGATGGCCCGCGCGAAATAAGGATTCCGCCGCGCCGTCAACCACTTGCCAAAGCTCAGCCGGGGCGACTTGTGCGCATCGAAGCGAAGCGACGTGCCGTCGAGCAGGGCGGCGGGCACGGTCTTTTCCGTCTCGTTCACGTGGATCGTGTGGCGATCCGCCGCCTCGACGAGCGGAGCGAACGGACCGCGACCTTTGCGTTCGAGACCGGCAAAGAAGGCGGCCTGGCTCCAGAACTGTTTTTGCGTCCAACGGTCGAATGGGTGATCGTGGCATTGCGCGCACTCCATCCGCACGCCCAAAAATATCCGCACGCAGCTCGTGGCGATCTTGGCCGGGTCCGCCTGCTTCGAGGCGAGAAACGCGACCGGGTTCGCCGCGTGCATGTCGCGCAGCACGTATTTCGGGATTTGGTCGGGGCCATTGATCGGCACGGTCAATAGCTCGCGGACGATCGTGTCGAAGCCAACGTTCGCGCGGCGTCGCTCCGCCAGCCACGCCTCAAAACCCGGCTGAAAATAGGCGATCCGCGGATCAGTGGCCGCCTCGGGCAGCAGCAGGGCTCGCCAGACGCGGGCAAAATGCCGCGAGTGTTGCGGGTCGGCGAGCAGGCGGTCGATCAGACGCGTCGTTTTATTGGAACTCGTCTTATCGGTGCTCGGATCAGCCAGGAACGACTGCACCTCTTTGGTTGTCGGAATCCGGCCGATCAGGTCGAGGCTCAGGCGGCGCAAGAGCTCCGCGTCGTCCGCACGCGCCGCCGGCTCGACGTGTTCCTCGGCAAGTCGTGCGGCGATTTGGTGGTCGATGGTCCGCGCCAGTCCGGCGGAAGGCGAATCGGAAGTGCCCGCGCCGGCCGCGAGCAGGCTGATCGCCAAGAACCACGACGGCATTTGCGAGACTCCTGCAGGGCTCTTCTTCAGGCTTCTTTTTTTAGGGTGTCTTCGCGGCAGTCGTTGCCGCCTTCGTCGCCGGGGCGGAGAGATCGAGGCAGATCACTTCGGCGTTGTCGCGAACGAACAGCCGACCATTGGCCAGCGCCGGACTGTTGAACGTGCCATGGCTGACTTTCGACTTGGCCAGTTCCCGATAGCCCTTACGCGTGGCTTCGGCGAGCAGCAGGGTGCCGCCGTCGTCCAAGATCAGCACCTTGCCATCTGCGACGGACATCACCGCGAAGTGGAAGTAGCCGAGATTCTCCTTCTTCCACAGCTCATTGCCCGTCGCCGGATCGAGGCAGCGGAGATCGGCCCGCGGCAGCGGAGCCAGCGCGTTGGTAACGATCAGCACCGTTTCCTCCGGACCGACGGTGCCCGTGGAAAAGTAGCCGCTGAAGTCGGCCTTCCGCCATTTGACCGACGGCTCGGCGTGCCCCTTGCCCGGCAGCGTCACGGCGATCGTGCCGCTATCTTGCGTCGTGCAGAACAAGAGGTCACTGGCGACGAACGGAGTCGGCGAGACTCCCGACGGCTCGAACACCAAAGGCTGTTCCCAGCGGGTCTTGCCGTCCTTCGGGCTGAGACCGGCGAGCCGCAGAGTTGTTTGTGCGACGATTTGCTCTTCCGACCCCGGCGACGTGCCCGGCAGCAGCGTCGGTGACGCAGAACCCGCTGGTTCGTCGAGAGCTTTCCACGCCAGCTTGCCGTTTGAGAGGTTGTAGGCGGCGACGGCAAACCCCGCTCCGCCGACCAGGACCACGGCCCGTCCGCCCGTCAGAATCGGGGAGCTGCAGACGCCGAAGCGCGGCAGGGTGAGCTTGTTGGATTCGTACGGGTTCACCTGCCACAGCCGCGCGCCGGTGCGGGCTTCGTAACACGTGAGCGCGCCCGTGATGCCGTAGGTGACCAGTTTGCCGTCTGCGACGCTCGGCGTGGCCCGCGGGCCCGCCCCGAGCTGGCTGCGATACTTGGCCCGCGGATAGGTGTCGTGCCATCGCCGTTTGCCGGTCGCGGCGTCGAGGGCGATGACTTCTTCGATGTCCTTGTCTTTGACGCAGGTGTGGATGAAGACGATGCCGTCGGCCACGATCGGCGAGCTGAAGGACTGGTAGACCTTTTGCCGCCAGACGACCTTGGGCGCCCCCTTCCAAGGTGCCACGGCCTCGGCGCTCACGCCGTTGCGACCTGGCCCGAGCCACTGGGGCCAATCGGCTGCATTTGTCCGGCCGACGGCGAGCAAGAGCAGCACACCCAGGCCACAGCAGAACGAGCCCCCGGAAGAGATTTTGCGCATCGATGCCACGCCTTGCCGTTGCAGATTTCAACGACGCGACCGCGGTGCCCCATCGGCCCACACGCCGGTCGAAACGTTACTCTTACGATCGTAAGAATATGCTAGCGAAGGGCACTGGCGGTGGAAACTGCGACGGCTAAGAAATCACCAGTTTCCGGTGAGGAAAAACCTGACGCCAACCGCACCCGGTTCGTTTGCGGGTCAGGCGACCGGCACACACGTCGGGTCGAGGGGAACCGAAGAATCGAGCGTGTTCAGGTAGGTGTCGAGCGCATGCCAGCAGGCGACCGTCTGTCGGCAACGGTCGTCGGAGTTGATGGGGACTTCGGCATCGACGTGGACGTAGCCGGCCAGTTGCGGCGGCAGTTGCGGGACGAGGTCGTTCAGGTTGGCCACGCGCCAGCTCGACGCGATCAGGTTGTCATACGTGCCGGCAAAGACCTTGTCCCCGACGCGCGGGCTGCCGAAGGTGTGCACGACGGGATTTGCGTAAACGCTCGTGGCGGCCAGCTCGAGCGCCAGCATCGTAGCCAATGCCGAGCCCAAGCTGTGCCCGGCAATGCGGAGTGTTTTGACCGAGCCGTCGGCCACGAGTTTGGCCAGGGCGCTGATCACACGCGGCGACGCGGTTGTGTTGCCGGTGACGAAAGACGCGTAAAAGTTCTTGAAGCCCTGCTCGACCTTGCCCGCGGTCGCGTACGGAAACGGCAGCAGAATCAGTTCAAAATCCCTGATCCACTCCAAGAATCCTTCGGTGCCGCGGATGGCGACCACGACGTCGGACCCCGAGCGGGCGACGAACCCAAAGACTTTGTAATCCGGATCGCCGTCGGTGATGTCGTCCGCGTAGATCTGCGTGACGAGCGAGTAGCCCGTGGGAAGTGCGAAGCCGGAGCCGGCGTAAAGGTTATAGGCCTCGAGCACAAACTCGCCGAGTTGGACAGCCTCGGTCGTGGAGAAAACAGCAGTCGGCATCGGCGGATCCTTCCATCAAGTTGTGTGGAGCAAGAATCGGGGCTCGTCCAAGAACGGGCACCGGCCGAAGGATGGCGGACCAAATCGTAACCGGATCACTTTTTCGCGGCCATTAAAATCTGGAGACACCGGTGAGACTATAGGTGGAGACACCGATGAAGACGCTGGCCAGTCGTCGCCGCGCTTCCTCGTTCGCGCTTGACCGCCTGCAGCAACGAGTTGATAGTGATGTGAGGCCTGACCCCATCTCTTTTCGCGGAATTCGTGCCATGGCAGGATCAATTCGCACCGGCCTCCTTTCCGCAGTTCTCGTCGGCACGACTCTGTATGCCCAGACGGCCCGGACCGCGCCTCCCGAGGGTAAGAGCGGCGAGGACGCCCAAGCGGCAAGTGCCGAAACCGCGGCCCGGAAGAAGCTCTCGGAGAAGGGCATCCGCGTCAGCCATTCCGGCCTGTCGCTCGTCGACGAGAAGCAGCTGGCACATGCCCTCAACGAGGCCAACACGCTCAAGCGAAAACTGGTGACCGCGGCCAAGGAGCTGCAAGCCGGCGAACGGGGCATCGAGCAAATTCAAGCCGACGTTCGTCAGCGGCTGCAAAACAGTGTCGAAATCAATTCGACGCTAGCCAACGTCCGCAGCAATCCGGTGGAGTACAACCGCCTCGTGGGTGAAGTGAACGCCAACAACGGCGAAATCAAGCTGCTCGAGCAGACGCAGGAACAAACGAAGAAAGGCCTCGACACCGTCCGCAAGAAGTCGAACGACGCCCGCGAGGCGTACGTGCAGGAGCTTGCCGAAATCCGGGCGCTCGTCGACCGCCTGTCCGAGCGTTATGCGGCGCTCAAGTCGGATGCGAGTGCCCAGGCCGCACTCACGGAGTGGAACTCGGCTGCCAATACCTCGTTCACCATCAAGCCGTCAAGCTACTTCCTCAACAGCACGAAGAAGCTGGAACAGCTCGAAAAGACCGTCGTCTCCGAAAAAATTCCGCTGCGTCGCGAAGGGAACAGCTATTACGCGACCGTCGTCGTCAACGGCAAAGCGCAGGAGATGATCGTCGATACAGGCGCCACCCAGGTGGTGCTGCCGCACAACGTGGCCGTCGAGTGCGGGTGGAAGCCGGAAGACTCGTCGATCACGATGATCGCGACGATCGCCGACGGCTCGAAGGTGAAGAGCAAGCTGGCGGTGCTCGATTCGGTCCGCGTCGGCAAGTTTACGGCGGAACACGTCGAGTGCTGCGTCCTGCCGGAGGACGCGAAAAATGCCCCGCTGCTCTTAGGGATGTCGTTTCTCTCGAAGTTCAATTTCTCGATCAACGGGAATGAACTGGTTCTCTCCAAGATCGGTGACGAGCACGCCTCGTCCAAACCCAAGAAGACCCGCCCGAGCAAGAGCACCCGCAAGCCGCGTAAGAGCGACAAGACCGACACGCCGTCCGATTCCAACGGCTGATCGCACCCGCCCCGCGACTCTGATTGCGGCTGGGCGGCGTCAAGACCAGCGGGTCAATTTCGGTGGCATTTACAGCCGGAATGCGGGTCGAAAGCGCTCTTGCGGCAGATTTTGCCGATCGCTAAATTGCCGCACCTTTCGATCTCTCTCTTCGTATTCCCTAACGGCCGTCTGCGCCTGGACTTCCCTCGTCCGAACGTGTGTCCGGTGCGGATCGCTCGCCGCGGATTTCGTGCGTTTATGTCGGCACCAGTCGAGTTTGCGATCGCTGCTCGCCGGCAACGCCTCCGGCCCTTGGGTTGGTTGCTCGCCGTGGCCGCTTTGGCCAGCTGCGGCTGCAACTCCATGACCGGCCACGTGAACAATCAGGTCGGCATGTGGGACTATCGGCAGGGGAATTACGTCGCCGCCCGCGTGCAATTCTCCCGCGCCGTGGCCGATGAGCCGCTCAACGCCTCGTTTACTTACAACCTGGCCTGCGCGCTCAATCACACCGGGGATCCCAGCGGGGCCGAGCAGAATTATCGACGGGCCATCCAGCTCGATCCCGGCCATCAACCGGCCTATCACGGTCTGGCACGGCTGATGAACGAAGAAGGGCGACAGGCCGAGTCCGTCCAGCTGATCTCGACGTGGGCGGCCGCCCAGCCGCGCCATCCCGGTGCCCAGATCGAGCTAGCTTGGATCGAACGGCAGAACGGCGACAGCGTGGCCAGCGAACAGGCTTTGTACCACGCGCTCGCGCTCGACCCCGGCAACCCGATCGCCACCGCGCAACTCGGACAGCTTTATCAGGAGACGGGTCAGACGGAGCGCGCGGCGGCCATGTACCAGCGTTCGCTCCGCGGCAATTGGATGCAGCCTGAGGTGCAATCGCGGCTCGCCTCGCTGCACTCCGCCAATGGATTTGCCCCGCCGGGCCCGCCGGCCACGGCGTTCGCCGCCGTTCCGGGCGCGTACCCGATCGCCGCCTATCCGACAGCATCGCCCGTCGCGATCGCTCCGCTCGGATCGCCGGCTGTGACTGCCGAGCGAAACGACGACCCGGCGCACTTCTAGGCCCCCGTTCAAAGTCCCCGGGCGCGGTAGTCGACGGGACGCATCTTTGCTACCGTCCGCAAAGATTCGTGTCCTACTGCTCCATCGGGTCCTGCTCATGTACCGCATTCTGATTACTGACAACTTGTCCCCCGCGGGGCTGCAAATCCTTCGCGACGCTTCGCCGGAGATCGAAGTCGACGTTCGCTCGGGATTGACGCCGGAACAAGTCCGCGAAGCGCTGGGCGAATCCGACGCGATCATCATCCGCAGCGCGACCAAGCTGACCGAGGCTTTGCTCAAGGGCCAGCGGCGGCTCAAGGTGATCGTCCGCGCGGGCGTCGGCGTCGACAACATCGACCTGGCAGCGGCCACGCGCGAGGGCATCGTGGTGATGAACACGCCGGCCGGCAACACCACCAGCACGGCCGAGCACACGATCGCGATGATGATGTCGCTGTCGCGAAACATTCCGCAGGCCGTTGCCAGCATGCGGGCCGGCAAGTGGGAACGGAGCAAGTTCACGGGGACGCAGCTCGCCGGCAAAACGCTGGCTGTATTGGGCCTGGGTCGCATCGGACTGGCGGTGGCCGAGCGGGCCCGCGGCTTCGAGATGCGGGTGCTCGGCTACGATCCCTTCCTTTCGCCCGAGCGGGCGCGCGAGCACGGCATCGAGCTGTTTCGCGAGGTCGACCCGATGACCGAGCAGTGCGACTATCTTACCGTGCACACTCCGCTGACGGAGGAGACCCGCGGCATCATCAATGCGGCCCGGCTGGCGCGGATGAAAAAGGGTGTCCGCATCATCAACTGCGCCCGCGGCGGGATCATCGACGAAGCCGACCTTGCCGAAGCACTCAAATCGGGCCACGTGGCAGGCGCCGCGCTCGACGTCTTTACCAAAGAGCCGCCGGTCGACAACCCGCTGCCCGCGCTGCCAAACGCGATGTGCACGCCCCACCTCGGCGCGTCAACCGACGAAGCGCAGGAATTGGTGGCGATCGAAGCGGCTGAAATTCTTGCCGGCTTTCTGCTGAGAAACGAAGTCCGCTACGCCGTCAACATGGCGCCGATCTCCGCGAAGGAAATGGAAGACGTCGAACAGCACCTCGACCTGGCTCGTCGACTGGGCCTGTTGCTCGCGCAGCAGAGCCGCGGCGGCGCGGTTCGCTCGGCCCGCATTCAATATCGAGGCGAAGCGGCGTCCAAAAAAACCAAGTTGATGACCGCCAGTTTCGCGGCCGGCCTGTTGGAGTCGGCGCTCGAAGAGCAGGCGAACATCGTCAACGCCGAGCTTCTCGCCAAGGAGCGGGGCATCGAGATCACCGAGTCGTCAACCAGCGAGGCGGGCAATTTCTCGACCTTGATCACAGCGACGGTCGTCACCAACAGCGGCGAGCTGCACGCCGCCGGCACGACGTTCGGCACCGAGTTCCTGCGGCTCGTGCGACTGGGCAACTTCCACCTCGATGCCTATCTCGACGGCCTGATGCTGATCTACCGCCACCGCGACGTGCCCGGGCTCATTGGTTTCATCGGCACGATTCTGGGCAAGCACAAAGTCAACATCGCCCACATGGCCCTGGGCCGCGAACGGAACGAGCCGGGAGGCAACTCGGTGGCCGTGCTGAATCTCGACAACGCCCCCTCGCGCGAGGCCCTGGACGAGCTTGCCAAGCATCAAGAGGTCCAGGCCGTAGAACTTGTCCAGCTTCCCCCGGCTGGCGCTCCGCTCCCCTGGCTGGTCCGCGGCTGAGCGGCTTTTGGCCGTTGGCGACCTCTCCCCCCCGACAATCGGCGGAAATGGGCGAGTGGCGGCGGGAATTCCCCGGTCGCAGCCCGTTTCTGAATGGACATCCGGACGCCCTAAGGCGGTCTGTCGCAAAACGTTCGGCCCTGTCGTAGAATGAAGGGAGAGCGGATCGAAATCCAGTCCCGGCCCCGAATGAATTGCCCGCGGTAATCCCCAAAAGAGATGAGTCGCGGTCGCCGCTGGCGCGACATAATTCAAGATCCCGTTTTCGCACCGAACCTTCCCACCTTGATGCGGGGTTAAATCAAAGGGGATTTTGCCAATTCCCCGATCGACGCCCGAATCTCTGGGCCAGATGAAGGCTGTGCTTCCCTGGCTGCGAATTTCCGAACCAGCCCGGCGCTTTGGCGCAAGGACAGAAACATGAGTCTGATCAGTCGGCACGGGAGGACGAACGGGTTGGTGCACGGTGCAAATACAACTCGCAGCAAACGTGGTTTCACGCTCATCGAGCTGCTGGTAGTCATCGCCGTGATCGCGGTGCTGGCGGCCCTGCTGCTGCCCGCCGTGCAACGGGCCCGTGAAGCGGCCCGCCGCACGCAATGCCTCAACAACCTGAAAAACCTCGCGCTGGCGTGCCACAATTATGTCGACGTGAATCAGACCTTCCCGCCCGGCGATCTGGATCTGTTCTTCGACGGACAGAACACGGCAACCGCCTACCAGAATCCGCCACTGGCCCCGTTCGGCACGCTGCCGCCGGCCGCCGGCACGAACGTTCCGAGTGCCGGAACGTTTCCCCCGTTCCAGCTCGGCACGATGAACCAGTATGACCCGGTTACCGGCTTGCTGATTCCGATCACCAATCCGCCCACACCGGTGACGATCAGCTACTTGTCGATTGCCGCTCCCTGGAGCTGGCACGCCTTCATCCTGCCGCAGATCGAGCAGCAGAATGTTTTCAGCCAGCTGATCTTCGGCATCGACAACACGAGCTATTCGGGCCCCTATTTCACGTGGGCCAAGGATCTCCCGACCAATCTCCAGCTCATCAAGACGCCGATCCCCACGTTCATCTGCCCCTCAGAGCTGTTACCGCAGGCCCGCCCGGCCGGTTTGGCCTTCGCCACCTACCGCGGCGTGATGGGCTCGGAGCCGGTAGGCGACGTGAACTACAGCAGCGCCCTCTGGCTGACGAACGGCATGTTGTATCCCAACAGCGCCGTCCGCATGCAGGACGTCACCGACGGGACTTCGCAGACGCTCTTGATGGGTGACTCGCGATTCGGGCTCTGGGCCGACGGCTCGAGCTGTTGCGCTCGGTTCCGCAACGATCGCCTCGATTTCGATTCCTACTGGCAGATCTATAACGCCGTGCTCAACAGCGCAGGTAACGAGTACCCGCTCATCAACACGGACGTAGTCGATCCCCTGCAGTTCTTTAGCTTCGGCAGCACGCATGAGAACGCGTGCGTGTTCGCCTTCGCGGACGGCTCGTCGCGGCCGATCGTCAAAAACATCGACGCATCGATCCTCCGCAAGCTGGCCACCCGCGGCGCCGGCGACATCGTCAGCTCGGAATACTAGAGCCAACCGTATCCCATTCGGTACGAGTTTGAGCGTTCGGCGGAGGTCGGGGCACCCCCGTTTGCCCGCCAAGGCGCCGAGCGGCCAGAGTTTGTTCTCGACGTCTTCTGCCTGCGGCTCATCCCGGTTGCAAGCACGGGTCAGTCGAAGTGCGTGCACTTCTGCCAGCCAATCTCGGATCGACCCCGGCGCTTTTGGCCCGAGAGACGGCTCAGGGCGGCGACGGACGTGCAAATGGGGCCGCGGCGCCAGCGAGCATTCACGCTCATCGAATTGCTGGTCGTGATCGCCGTGATTGCCGTGCTGGCAGCGCTGTTGCTGCCGGCCGTTCAGCGCGCCCGCGAAGCCGCACGCCGCACCCAGTGCATCAATAACCTGAAGCAGCTGGCGATAGCCTGCCACAATTACATCGACGTCAATCAGGTCTTTCCTCCCGGCGATCTCGACCTGACGTTCGACGGACAGAACCCGGCCACGGCCTACCAGAATCCGCCGCTGTACCCGTTCGGAACTCCGCCCGGCGTTCCGCCGTGCTCAATCAACAACGGTGTGATCGTGCCGTTTCCGCCGTTTCAGCTCGGTGCGATGAACATCTACGAGCCGAACAGCGGCCTGCTCATCCCCCCGACGAATCCGCCGACGCCGGTGACAATCTCATGGTTGGAAGTCGCGGCCCCCTGGAGCTGGCACGCCTTCATCCTGCCGCAGATCGAGCAGCAGAACGTCTTCAGCCAGCTGATTTTCGGTATCGACAATACGAGCTATTCGCAACCTGATTCCACGTGGTCCAAGGACCTGCCGAGCAACCTGCGGTTGATCACCACCCCTATCCCGACGCTCATCTGCCCATCGGAAACCTTGCCCCAATCGCGTCCGGCCGGACTGGCCTTCGCGACTTACCGCGGCGTGACGGGATCAGAACCTGTGGGAGACACCAATTCCAGCAACGTGCTTTGGCTGACGAACGGAATGTTGTATCCCAACAGTGGCGTGCGCATGCAGGATGTGACCGATGGAACGTCGGAAACGCTGCTGATGGGCGACTCGCGGTTCGGCTTATGGGGCGACGGATCGAGCTGTTGCGCCCGGTTCCGCAACGACCGGCTCGACTTCGACTCTTACTGGTACATCCCCTGTGCCGGTTTACAACGGGAACCCGGGAGAGTATCCCAACATCCAAATCAGCGTGAACCTCCCACTGCAGTTTTTCAGCTTCGGCAGCACGCACGAAAATGCCTGCATCTTTGCCTTTGCTGATGGCTCCGCGCGAGCGATCGTCAAGAACATCGATGCGGGGATCTTGCGAAAGCTGGCCACACGCAAACGGCAGTGAAGTGATCAGCTCGGAATTTTAGAGCGATTCAGATCGATTGGTCGGCTCGACTGCCTTCGACCGCCAGGCTCGGATCGACTGAGTTCGGCGAAGTCAGACCCGAAGGGACCCCGCGACGCGACTGAGCCGCGTCTTCGCGCTTTGGCACCGTTCGAGGACAACTTCGATGGTTTTATGGAGCGTGCACAGTCGAGACACGCCCGGTCCTCGCGTTCAGTTCGCGTGTCCCGCGTGTCTTGCTCCGGCGGCCGCGGGCGAATCGTATGAACGGCACGAGACCTTCCGGGCATTGCACCTGATTCCGCTGTTCTTCGTGCGAAACACCTACGTGATCTGCGGCACGTGCCACGCTCATCTTCTGTCGCAATTGACTCTCGATGATTTGCGACAACATGCCAATTCGGACATCAGTCCGTTTTTATCGTTCTCGATCTCGTTCGTGGCAAAGGCGCTAAGCGTTCTGGCGATTTTGCTCTGTTGGTTTCCGTTCTTGGGAATCGCTTTGGCAGCCATTGCGCTGGCAGCGACATTCAAGCGGCGCACTGTCTGGCGGACGCTGGCAATCATCAGCCTGGCCATCTCGCTGCTTCTGGCCCTTGGTTTCGTCATCCTCATGATAATCGCGTCAATCACGGGGCCACACCGCTAGTGCAGCGAGCACTCCGGTGGTCAGGCCCGGTCGAAGGGAAAGGCGATCACCTCCGACAGCGAGGTCGCGCCGACTGCCGTCATGAGCAGACGGTCGAAACCAAGCGCCACCCCGGAGCACTCGGGCAAGCCAAAGTCCATGGCGGCGAGCAGACGGCTTTCTGCGGGTAGCGGCCGGCTCCCCTCCCGCCGCCGCAGCCCCTGCTGGACGGCAATCCGCCGGCGCAATTCGTCTGCGTCCGTCAGTTCCTGGTAGCCGTTACAAATTTCGATGCCCGCGAGATACAGCTCGAACCGCTCGGCGACCGGCGTCTTGCTTTCGCGAACGCGGGCCAAGGCCGCCTGGCCGGCCGGGTAGTCGTAGACGAACGCGGCCCGTTGCTTTGCCAGTTCTGGTTCCACTTTGAGCGCCAACAGCAGGTTGAGCCAGCCGTCGTGGTCGTCGTCGGCCAGCCCTGGCGGTGGCGCGATGCCGCAGGCGCGGGCCAACTCCCCAAGCTGCGCAGTGGACTGATCCAGAACGCTCGTTCCCAGCACGCTCTGAAAGAGTTCGTCGTACGTCAGTCGCGGGACAGGGCGTGCCAGCGGAACGGGGGCCGGACGAGTCGACGCTGTGTGGGCGGCGATCTGGCGTACCGCCTCGTCCCAGAAGGCCGCGACGAAGTCTTCGACGAACGTCATTTCGTCGTGGTACGTCGCACCTTTGTGATACCACTCCAGAATTGTGAACTCGGGGTTGTGCAGGCGGCCAACCTCGCCACGGCGGAACGAGCGCGTGAGCTGAAAAATGTCCGAGGCGCCGGCGGCAAGCAGTCGCTTCATCGCGAATTCGGGCGACGTTTGCAAAAAGAGTTCGTGCTCGCGCGCGGCGGGCCGACAATCGCTGTCGGCATCGCTGCGGGTGACGAAGGGTTCGAGGTATGCGTCGACAACGATGTCGCGCGAGAGCAGAGGCGTCTCGACTTCCCAGAGGCCGCGCGATCGAAAAAACGCCCGCGTGAATTCGAGCAGCTCGGCGCGCAATCGCAATTGACGCAGTTCTGCCGAAGGTCCGAAGGCCCGGTCGTCCGGTGCGGGATTGGGCACCGCTGCGGGGACGGGCGGCGTCATCGCGCGGCCGATCCCGCTGCCAGCCGACAGCTCAGGCCGCGGTGCGAATGACGCCCGGATCGAGCGGCTCGCGCAAGGGGAGCGTTGCCGGTTGGTCGTTCTCGGCGGCGGGAGCCGGCTCTTCGCGCGTCACTCGTTTGGAGTAGACGATTTCCAAAAACTGCGGGAACGCGCTCCACGATTTGGGCGACCGGTTCCACAAGTCGGCGACCTGCCAAAAGAAGGCCAATTCGTACTTGAGCACCGCCAGGTCCTGGACGGCCTGGATCGGATCGACATCCTCCGGCTGCCAGGGCCTCGGACACAGAGTATACGCGGGATTGGCATTCTGGCGCAACCGCTCGGGAATATCGACGACGACCGCCAGGTCGTTAGTCGCGTTGAATTTCGTGGGAAACACCCGGCAGGCGGAAGGCCGCACGCCATAAATCCCACAGCGGGCGCGCCCCATCGGGAATTCCTCGTCGGGCGCACATTCGATCAGGAACCGGCACTTGTTGGAGTTGGCGTGAAACTCGCTACGGGTTTGCGACAGGCAAATCACGTAGGGAGTTGCCGGCGTGTCCTCGAAGGCAAAGTGCGGCACGGCCCCGTTCGCCAGGCGACCCGAATGGTCGGGCAAGCGGCGGATAAAGTCGTCGAAGGGGAGGCCGAGACGGCGTTTGATCGCGACGATGTCGGCCCCAGTGACCGGAACCGCAAACGCGCGGCAGCACCCCGCATGACACGAATCGCAGATCCCCATGCATTGGCCCCTGGTGGCGCGGCGGGACCTTTCGGGCAAGCCGCGCGCCAGTCCTTATTATCGTAAGAATCGTTGCAATCGATTCAGACGAAAAAGTCGAACACGACGCCCGGCAGCCCAAACGCTCAAATCTGCCGATCGGAATCCGTGCGGAGGCTGGACGTTACGCCGTCGGCACGTGTTCGATATCGCCATCTTCGCGCGCCAAACGTTCCCGTGGCGCTCCCCCAACCCCGTTGCAGGATCGCGCGGGAGCTGGTTAAAACCGGAAGCTGCGGCAAGTCGGGTTGACCTTGGCCCCGCCCGACCGCAGGACTAGAATTCCCGCCCCTCGCGGCCGCAAGCCGCGCCGCTCTGAAAGAGAGTCCCGTGCGGATCGCCTATCTCGATTGCTCGACCGGCATCAGCGGCGACATGACGCTCGCCGCCCTGATCGACGCCGGCGTCGACCCGGCCATCCTGCGGGCGGCCGTCGATTCCCTCGGCTTAGAGGGGGTCAAACTCGTCACGCAAACAGTGATCAAGGGCGGCTTTCGAGCGACGTACGTGCGGGTCGAACATCCCGAGCAGCACGCGCATCGTCACCTGTCCGATATTCAGGCCCTGATCGACAAGGCACGCGGTCTGACGCCGGCCCAGCGCGACTTGGCCCTGCGGATCTTTGGTGCCGTGGCCGCCGCTGAGGCGCGCGTGCACGGCATGACTGTGGACAAGATTCACTTTCACGAAGTCGGGGCCATCGACTCCATCGTCGACATTGTCGGAGCGGCCGTCGGTTTTGACGTGCTCGGCGCCGATCAGATCGTCGCCAGCCGCATTCCGACCGGACGCGGGCAAGTGTCGATCGCCCACGGGATCTGCACCGTGCCAACGCCGGGCACCGCCGAATTGCTCAAAGGCATGCCGCTCGTCGACGTGCCGATCGATGCCGAACTCACCACTCCCACCGGCGCCGCCATTCTCAAAACGCTCGTCGACCGCTTTGGGCCGCTGCCCGAGATGGCCATCCAATCGATCGGCTACGGCGCGGGGACCAAGGATTTTCCAGAGCGCGCCAACCTGTTGCGACTCTTCGTCGGTACGGCCGAAACCCCGGCCGACAGCGACTCGGTGACGCTCTTGGAAACCAATCTCGACGACGTCTCCGCCGAAATCATCGGCTACACGAAGCGACGCCTGCTCGAAGCCGGCGCGCTCGACGTCTTTTCCGCGGCCATTCAAATGAAAAAAGACCGGCCCGGAACGTTGCTGACGGTCATCGCGCGGCCGGCCGACGCCGACATGCTCGAGGCGATTCTGTTCGACGAGACGGCAACCTTCGGCATCCGGCGGTCGCGGATGGAGCGTTCCAAGCGCTCGCGGCGCGAACATACGGTCACGACGCCGTGGGGACCCGTCCGCGGCAAACTCGGCTGGCGGAGCGGCCAATCGCCGGTGTTCACGCCTGAATTCGAGGACTGCGCGCGGGTGGCCGCGGCGGCCGGTGTGCCGCTCCGCGAAGTCTATCGGGCGGCCGAGAGCGGCTGCGATCTCTCGCAGGTCACCGCTGCCACCGATGCGACGGACGCGCCGCCTGCCGAGCCCGCGCACGATCACGGCCACACACATGATCAGTCGCACGACCATTCCCACGATCACTCGCACGACCACGGGCACGATCACTCGCACGATTCGGCTCAAAAACATTCACACGACCACGGACACGGTTAGTCGGTCGCCGACGAGCGCCGCCTCGCCAGGCACGGGCGAAAGGAATTGCCAATGCTGCTGGCCACGAACATCAGTGTGTTGGAGTGGGTCCTCCTGGGCACGATCCTCGCCTGCGGCAGCGGGGTGTTGTGGCGCACGTTCGGCGGCGCCGCGGGCAAGGCGATCTCCCGCGCTGAAACCGAAGAAAACGAACGAGCCCAAGCCCGGGCCGAGGGGCGCATCGCCCATCTCGAGGTCCGGCTGCACGACTTTGCCCGCGAAGTTGAGGCCCGCATGGAAACCCGCGCCCTGCAGTTGGACAGCCTGGTTGTGGCCGGCGATCGCGAGATCGTGCGGCTCTCGACAATCCTGAACCAGCTGCAGCTCTCTGACGGCGGCTCGACGCGGCAACCCGACGTCACCCACTACTCGGAGCCGCGATCAAGGATCGCCACCGCAGCGCCGACCTCGCCGGAAAAAAGCGTTCCGCCTGCCCAGGTCGAGATGGTGGGCCACCTGAACGAGGCCGGCTACAGCGTCGCCGAGATCGCACAGATCATCGGCCGCGCGCCCGACGTCGTCAGCTCGCTGCTGAAAAAGGCGGCTTAGCGCGCCTTAAGCCGGCTTGGGCGCCATCGTCACGATCCGCAGCTGCTTGTCGTACTGGGCCGCGGCCAGGCGCAAGCCGTCCGGATGCAGGTCGAGATCGCGGACGACGGTCGGCAGCTGAAAGCGGAAGAAATCCTTCTCGACATCCTCCTTCCAGCAGGCGATAAAGCCACCGCTGGTGCCGGCACAGCCGCCGATGAGAAATCCTTCCGGATGCGCAATGACGCGCCACACGAGCGATTGGATGCCTGGAACGAGGTGCTGGCGGACCTTCTTCTGATCGCGCCAGGCAAAGCGGAGCACGAGCGCTTCGTTGACGGCCCCCAGCGGATTCGAGCCGTTGAAGAGGCCGGCAGCCACCAAATGTTGCCCGTCGCCAGTGAGTGCCAGGGTCCGAACGCCCCCATAGTCGACGCGCTCTCCCGGTTCGTACGCGTGCAGCGCCTTGGCGTCGAACGTGCGGACGGTTTTTCCGGTCGCCACGTCCCACTGCCGTAGCTCGGCCTGCAGGTCACCCGAGAGGAGCGCGCCGCTGGGATGAAAGAAGACACAGTAGACGTGGCTGGCGTGCCCGACCAACTCGTGCACGAGCTTGCCGTCCGCAGCGTTCCACACCTTTACGCGATGATCGTTGCCGCCCGAGGCGATCCATTTGCCGTCCGGGCTGACGGCCAGCGTCCTCACCCAGCCGGCATGAGCGTCGATGGCGCGCAAGGGCTGCGGCTTGTCGCCGGAAACCGGCCACCAGAGAATGCGGCCGTCGTATCCGCCGGTCACGAGCGTCTTGCCCTTGTCGACGAAGGCGAGCGCGCCGATCCAACTCTCGTGGGCAACCGGATACGAAATTTTGTGGCCATCCGCCATGCGCCATCGCTGCACCGTGTAATCCTCGGTGCTGGCGAAGACGAACTCGCCCGACGGGTCGAACCGGCAGGCAATCAGCGGCGCCGCGCAGGGCCACTGCTGCGTCACCCGCATCTGCTGAGGATTGGCTTTCATGTTCGCTGCCAGTTCGAGGGTTTTGATTCCGCTGCCGACTTACGCCACCAATTCCTCGATCGGCTTCGAGGCGGGGTCCGCCATCGGCAACTCGCGGCCGGCGACGTCGAAGGAAGTCGTCGTATCAAGGCCGACTGCCGCCAGGTACGTGTGGAACAGGTTCGCGTGATCGACCTGCTTGTCGACGACGGCGGTGCCGTTGGCGTTCGTCTTGCCATAGACGGCGCCCGGGTGAACTTTCGCGCCGCCCAAACAAATTGACCACGCGGTCGCCCAGTGGTCGCGTCCGTAGAACTGGTTGATAGTCGGTGTACGGCCGAACTCCGACAGCACGACGACGAGCGTGTTCCGCCACATTCCCCGCTCGACCAGGTCGGTGACCAGCGCGGCGAACGGGCCGTCGAATTCGCCCAGCTGCTGCATGTGGAAGTTGAAGTTTTCGTTGTGGGTGTCGTAGTTGGTGTGAAAGACCTGCACGTAGGTCACGCCATGCTCGACCAATCGGCGGGCGAGCAGGCAGTGGCGACCGAAGTCGTGCTTGCCGTATCGCTCGAGCTGCGCGGCCGGTTCCTTGGTGACGTCGAACACGTCGCGGCGCTTCATCAAGTCCAGGGCTTGCTCGTAATTCTGCGTGTAGGCGTCGGTCATCGCCGTGCGGCGGCGCTGGGCGAACCGGGCGTCGATCGATCGGCGGAGCCGCTGCCGCTGCAGATCGGCGGCGTCACTCAGCCCGTCCGGTCGGCGCGAATTGTCCGGCGGACCTCCTCCCAAGGCGACGCTCGAATACTTGGGACCGAGATAGGCCGAATCGGCGCTGCGGCCGCCCGTGCCGCCGGGGTAGATCTTTACGTGTCCCGGCAGTCCGCTGTTCTCGGGCGCGAGCGCGCGGGCGGCGACGGCGCCCAGTTCCGGATACTCGGACGCAGGCGTCTGCCGCCGGCCGTGCAGCATGCAGTAGAGCCCCAGTCCGTGATCGAACTCGTTGGTGTTGATGCTGCGGATGAGCGCGAGGTGATGCATCACCCGCGCGGTCTGCGGCAAGAGCTCGGAGATGTGCATTCCCGGCACGGACGTGGGAATGGCGCGGAACGGGCCGCCGGTGTCGGTCTTGGGCTTCGGATCCCATGTCTCCAGCTGGCTCGCGCCGCCGTTTAAATAAATGCAGATGACGCTCTTTTGCTCCTTGCTCAACTGAGCGGCGGCGGCCGGACGCGTCAACACACCCAGCCCGCCCGCGGCTCCTAGCCCGGCGGCCATTCCGCCCGCCAGACCGCCCAAAAAGTCTCGGCGGGCCATCCGATGGTCGACCGAGCGGCACGCGTAATCGCACAGCATGACTTGTCTCCAATTCCCGCAGGGCGCGTACTAGTGGTTAAATCGAAATTCGCTCGACGCCAGCATCGCCCACACAATCTCTTGCACTGCCGCGGCCCGGTCCTTGGGACGCTCGGCAAGATAACGTTCGATCTCCGCCGACTCTTCCGGCAACGGCCGCCGGGCGACGACGTTGAGGTACAGTTGGTCAGCCAACTCGCGCGGTTCGTGCAACTTCAGCAGCCGGTCGCTCAAATTTCCCGACGCGGGAGCCAGCCAACTGCGCAGCTCGCCTCCGTTGGCGAAGAACAAGGCCTGATCGACGGTGGCGAAGAAGCCTCGCTGCGGCTGACCGGCCGACGCTCCGAACAGGCCGACAAATCGCGCGATCGGCCCTTTGAGTTTTTGATCGGTTTCCCATTCGAGCAGGGCAGGCGTGATCGGCAAGTTCTTCTTGCGCAGCTCGGCCTCGGCCGCCGCGCGCTCCTGATCGGTGACGCCCAGCACCTGCAAAACGTTCCAGGCCAGTTGTTCAGGCGACAGCGGTTTGAGTCCGGCCGCGGAGAAACGAGTCGACCAGTGTTTGGAGACGACGGCTAAGTCCGAATCGGCAGCGGCCGCGCACGACCGCGCCCCGCCCTCCGCGGCTGCCAAGTCGCGATCGGCCTGCGCGAGAGCCTGCTTGGCGGTCTCCAGGTCGGTGTTCGATCTTTGGTCGGTGTAACCAGTGGTTATCGCGCTGCCGTGGGCCGCATCGTCCTGTAAGAACTGCCGGGCGAGTGTGGCTTCGTTCGCGCGGGCTGAGACGAGCGAGACGCGGACGTCGACGAGCTGCCGCATCAGGTGCCGTCGCGATCGCGCCTCCTCGGCGACGTGGACCGCCGTTGCCGCTGCCGCTTGCCGCGCGGCGTAACTTTCGACCGCCTTGGCCGCCGTAGCCGCCTGCTTGAGTGAATTGATCCGAGTGAGGACCGTCTGGCGCCGCGCGATCGACTCGGTCAGCTGGCGGGCGACCGGCGCATAACGATCCTGAGCGGCTGACAATCGGGCCGCCATCGCCGCAAGCTTCTGTTGATCGCCTTCCAGGCGACGCTGAGCGGCCTTGGATGCGACGGCTTGCGTCTTCTCCGTCGCTCGTAGCTTCGTCGCTTCCGCAGCCAGAGCGGCAGAGCGCGCCGCGAATTTTGCGGCCGCGTCGCTCAGGGCGGTTTCACCCGGCAGCGCCTTGAGTGCGACTCGAGTCTTCGCCGCGGCGTCCGCCAGTGCCTGGGCCGCGAACTGACGGGCGTCGGCATCGGCGCGCGTCTTATTGAGCGCTTCGGAGGCGGTGTCGAACGCCTTCTTCGTTTCTTGCGCCTTGGTCTCGGCGGTGGTCAGCTCTTCCCCCACGGCGTCGGCCGCTTTGCGCAAAGGGGCCAACGTCGCCTCGGCCGATTTGATCTGCGTTTCTAGACTCTTGACGGACGCCGCCAGTCGCCCCTGCTCGGATTCGTATCGCTTGCGCAGGACGGCCGGCGATTCGGTCCCTCGCGCCGGATCGGGCGGAAGCTCGACCGAACGCTGATAGGCGGAGGTCAGCGCGATCTCCCGCAGGAAGACTTTGACGTCGTATCCCATCGAGCGAAATTCGTCGGCCAGCAAGTTGAGCAACGCGGGGCAGGCGGGCGGATTGTCCGGATGGTCGAGATCGACCGGCTCGAACAGCCCCTGACCCAGCATGTGGGCCCACAGCCGATTGACGATGTTCCGGCGGAAGGCCGGGTTGCCCTTTTCCAGAATCTCGTCGGCCAGCCGCGCGCGCCGGCTGTATTTGGGCAGGGGATAGGCGGCGTCCGCCGTCGCCGGCTTGTATTCGGTGCCGACCGGGTAATAGGGCTCGTCAATCTCGGTCTCGCCCGGCAGTTTGGGACGAGTCCCGTGCTTGGCTTTCTTGGGGTCGAAGACTGACTGAAACGTGGCGGGAGCTGCCCCTTCGGCCTTTTCGCCGAAATAGACCGGCTTGTTCTTGTTCGCGGGATTGGTCGGATCGAGCGTGAGATAACCAGGCTGCAGGAAGGCGAACAGACCGTAATAGTCAGCCTGGCGATAGTGCTCGATCAGCGGGTGATCGTGGCACTGGCAGCATTGCAGGTCACGGGCAAAGAAGATGCGACCGACATCACGGGTGAGCAGATTTGGGTCGCCGGTCCGCTCCAGGTAGAACTTGACCGCCGGTCGGGTCTTGGGATCGGCCCCGTCCGCCGTGAGGATTTCGCGGGCCAGCTGATCGTAGGGCTTGTTGGCCAGAAACGAGTCGAAGAGATACCGCTCCCAGTCCTCTTGTTTGATTCCCTCGGTATTCCGACGCTCCAGGAGCATCACGTCGAAGGTGCGGGCCATGTGAACCGCGTACCGCGGGTGCTCGAGCAGCCGCCCCACCAGGTAGCTCCGTTTGTGGGGCGACGGATCCGCCAGAAAGCGGCGGGTTTCATCGGCTGACGGCAGAGAGCCGAGCAGATCGATCGACAGCCGGCGGAGGAACTCCGCGTCGCTGCAAAGGGGAGACGGGGCGCCCGCCTCGACCTCCGTTAGCAGGGCGTCGACTCGCTCATGAAGCGTCGCGCCGGAATCAGCCGGCAAGGAAGTCGCCATCCCGGCAATGAGGGAAAGCAGGAGGGGCGCGATCGCCGCTCGGCGATGCGGGGTGAAAAACCGGCAGAAACTGCCGGTTGGGGCAGGGCGACGGGCCATGATGCAGCGAAATCCGTTTCGGGAGAGTTCCGTCGCGGCTTGCAGTCCGTCGCAAGCGCGGTTCAACCATGAGCGTTCGTTGATACGTTAACGGCGGCCAAACCACCGGTCAAGCGGCGTTCGCCTCCCGAAGTGACCATTAGTTCACTCATGTGAACTGAGCCTTGAAGAGGCGTCTTTCCGCGCCGCGGGCGGCAGGGTCAACGGGCGCTGCAAATCGTTTGTCATTCGGGGTCTTCAAGCATCCCGGCGGGCTTCTGTGTGAAGGCGTTCCGCGGAAAGATCGATACCGAGAGGCGCGATCGGGCGCTTCGGCCGAGCCCTCGTTTTCGACCGTTCGGCCCCCTTTATTAGAGATGGGCAGACATCTCGATGGCCGATCCCCTAGTCAAAACCTTTGAGCTCCTGGCCGAGAGCAAGGCGACCGCAGCCGTCGAGCTCTTGATCGGGGCACTCGACTCGAAGTATGCGGCCATCCACGAGCGGGCCGTCGTCGGCCTGCTCAGACGGGGGACCACCCGCTGCCAGACCGAGGTCATTCGGCGGTTGCCGGCGCTCACCGCAACCGGGCGACGCCTGCTCCACGACCAGGGGCTCCGTCTTTCGGGCACCCTGCGCCAGTGCCTGCTGCACGGGGACGCCGAGCTCCGGGTTCATGCCATGGAGGTCGTGATCGCGGCCGAGTGCTACGACCAGGCGGCCACGCTCGCGCAAATCCTGCTCAAGCCGGACGACCCTGACCATGCCGAAGCCAGTCAGACGCTGCAAAGCCTGGTCAACCGGCTGTACGAGCACCTGCATTTGGGGGGCGGACGGCGTGTCGGCGGCGATCGCTTCCAACGCAGCTTGCCGCAGGTGCGGCAGACCGTGCTTTCGGCGCTCGACGGGGCCTGCAACCAGTTCGAGTCGCTCTCGTGCAAGGCCGAAGTGCTGGAATCGATCCTGGTGCTGGGCGATCCGGACACGTTTGCCGTCCGCAAAGCGCTGTTGCAAAACGTGCAGTCCTGCCGGGACCTGGCCGGTTACCTGCTGATGTCGAGCACGCACCCGGGCGTGATGCGGCTGTTGATGGAGTTCATGAAGCACAACTATCCGATTGCCAAGGCAATTGAAGCCTTTGAGCAGCGTTCGGATGCGGAGTTCATCTCCTTTGTGCTCCGCGAGTTTCCCAAGCGGCTCAACGAGAACCAGCAGAAAAATTTCAAGCAGCTCGTCCGCGTCGATTGGATTACGCGCCGGCTGTTGCCCCTGACGGCCGTTCCGCCCAGCCTGCACGAACAACTCGTGGCATTCGTCCAGGCGACCGGCCTGGCCCACGACGAAAAAATCGCGATCCACAAATGGATCCTGCTGCACGGCAGCGTGCAGGGACGGTTGGCCGCCGGCGCCGTGCTCGAATCCGCCGAGCCGGCCTGCGTGCGCGGCATCCTGTTCGACAGCCTCGATTCCGAAGAAGAAGACGTCCAGGCGTGGGCCACCAGCCAGCTGCGGGCCCAGGGAGTTCCCGAAGCGCTGAAGCTCCTGATCGAGCGGCTCGACAGCCCGCTGGCTGCGGTACGCGAAGCGGCGCGGGGCGAACTCAACAGCTTCAACCTGGATTTGCTTTTGAGCATTTTCGACCATCTCGACCCGAAGGTCTGCGCGCAGGCGGGCAGACTGGTGCAGAAGATCGATCCCGATTGTCATCAGAAGCTGGTGGCCGAGCTGAATAATCCGATTCGTCGCCGGCGGATTCGGGCGGCCCGCGCGGCTCGACAATTGGGCCTGGCGCATGAAGTGCAATCGTCCTTGCTGATGATGCTGTCGGATGCCGACACCCAGGTGCGGCGAACCGCGGCCGAAGTGCTGGCCGACTTGCCGAACGCCGAAGTCGTGGCGGGACTGAGCGCCCTGTTGAACGACCAGAGCCCGCGCGTGCGGGAAGCCGCCGAGCAGTCGCTCGAAGCGATCCACAAGCACGGACTGGAACCGGCGCCCCGCGCCGGCGTTTCTTGGCACGAGATGACGAAAGGTCCCGCGTGAGCGCGCTGGTTGGCCAGGCACCGATTGCTCGATCGCTCCTCTTGGCGTCCGCCATCCGCGAACGCTCGCAATGGGTGCTCATCGTGTGCGCCGTCGCGGTCGTGGCGCTGACGATCGCCGTCGTTTATCTTTGGAACACGCTCCGGAAGGCTCGAGGCGAGAGCTCGGGTGGCTCGGCGAAAGATGTCTTCTCCGAGCTGTGTGACGCCCATGAACTGAATCGGCTCGAGCGGGCTCTGCTGCTGCAGTTGTCGAGCACCTACGAGATGCCGCAGCCCGGCGTGATGTTTGTCGACCCGTGGACCCTGGAACAGGCGTCGTCATCCCCAAGCCCCGAAGCCCATCGCTACGCCGCGCTTCGAAATAAGCTGTTCGGCTCGCTCGAATAGTTTCTCGGCCACGATTTCGTCGCGAACCGCTACGCCCGTGAAAAAGCGGACAGACATTGGCCGGACTGGCGGCGTGGGAGTCGCGCCGCCGTTAGCAGAAACCCGCATAAGGCGCGACCGGCGATTCCGCCGTCGGCGTCTCACCATTGCCGGCACCGCAATCGCAGTGGACCGAGGTCGCCGCCATACGCATGCGGGCACCAGCCTGAAAAGGGAACAACTGTGGCAGTCGATCAATTTTCCCCAAATTTTTCTGAATAGATGATTGTGGTCGATCTGCATCCACGTGTAAGCTACCGAAGTTCGCTCATCGCCTGCCTGACCGGTTTGCAGCGTGAGGGGCCATCACATCCTCGCTGCTTCGACCGAATTTACCCGATGAGCCCGGTTCTGGTGTCGTCTTGCCAAAGGGTGCTGCTTCATGGACGCCAGATTGAGAGTACTCAGCGGTCCTCATGCCGGTGAAACGATTCCGATTCGGCGCGGGAAACTGCTAATCGGCCGCGAAGAGGATTGCCATCTGCGGCCCGAAAGCGAGTTCGTCAGTCGGCACCACTGTGTGCTGCTCCTGGACGACTACACGCTTCGCATTCGGGATCTCGGCAGCAAGAACGGCACCTTCGTGAATGGCCGGCGGGTCGGTTCGGGCGAAACAATTCTGCTGCACGACGACACGATCTCCATCGGCGAGATGATTGGGCAAATTGACCTGACGCCCGAGCACGTGCCGGTTGCTCCGGGCGAACCGGCCGCGATGCCTTCCGCCCTTCATGGGACGGCGTTCTTCGAGGGGGATACGGTGCAGGCCGCCAGCTCGGCTCCCGAAACAACTCCGGAAGCTCCCGTGCCGGAGCCGGCGCCGCTGGTCCCCGACTTTACGGCGGCCGAGGCGGACGGTGACACGCAAACTCATCATCCGCCGTCCGCGTAATGTGTCCGGCGGATTCGGCGCATGTGTACCGACCGCTTGAGTGACGCACCCTTGGCATGGGCCTGTCTTCCGTTCTTTTTCGTGTGTTTTTCGTGCCGATGGCCGGAGCCGAAGCCAACCGCCAGTCCCCCGTCGGCGCACCCGCGACAGACGACCGATCACCGTCCTACGAGCCGGATCCGCGGAACCGCGTTTATTGGTTCCTCCAAACGAGCGTCGCTCTGATTGCTCCACTCTATTTTCGTTACCGCGTGCGCGGAATCGAGAACGTCCCCAAAACGGGACCCGCCCTGGTGGTGGCGAATCACCAGAGCTTTCTCGATCCGGTGATGGTCGGCCTTTGGCTCAAACGGCCCGTTCGCTTTCTCGCGCGGACGACCCTGTATCGAGGCCCAATCATCCGGTTTGTGTTCGAAAAGCTATGCACGATTCCCCTCAATCGCGATGCGGCCAGCACAGCCTCGATTCGGCAGGCCACCGCTGAGCTCCGGAAGGGACACATGATCGGCGTCTTCCCTGAGGGAACGCGCAGTCAGGACGGACGCATCGGGCCGCTCAAGCCGGGATTTATCGCCTTGGTGCGACGAGCGAAGGTGCCGGTGATTCCCGCCGCTCTGGCCGGAACGGGTGCAGCCTTGCCTCGCGGAGCCTGGTTCGTGCGGCCGAAAACATGCCGGCTGGTGTTTGGTCCGCCCCTCTCGCCTGAAAAGCTGGCGGAAGTCAGCGGGCACGGTTCGGAAGAGGCACTGCTGGAGATGGTCCGCGACGCCATGACCCGCTGCTACGAGGAGGCCTGCGAATGGCGGAGCCGCTGAGGCTTGGCCTAGAATCGCCCCCGCAGAGGGCGAAGACGCGGGAGTAGCGGAATGCAGCGAATCTTGAGTATCTCCGGGCTGCGGGGCATCGTCGGAGACGGCCTCGATCCCAATTACATCGTGCACTTCGCGCAAGCCCTGGGAATTCTCGCCGACCGCGGCACGGTCGTCGTCGGTCGCGACGGCCGCGCGACGGGCCCGCTGCTCAAGCGGGCCGTGCTCGCTGGATTGGAATCGGTCGGCTGCCGCGTGATCGACGTCGACATCTCCGCCACGCCCACGTGCGGCTTCCTCGTGCGCCACTTTGGCGCTGCCGGCGGAGTGGAAATCACGGCCAGCCACAACCCGGTCGAGTGGAACGGCCTCAAGCCGTTCTCGAGCGAAGGGGCCGTGTTCGACGAAGCCCGCGGCAAAGCGCTGCTGGCCTTGCTCGGTCAAAACTCGCTGGAACTTGCCCGCTGGAATTCACTTGGACGCACCGAGGACCGCCCGGACGCCGGCGCCGCGCACGTGACCCGGGTGCTCGAGCTGGTCGACGTCGCGTCGATCCGGAAACGACGACTCAAGGTCGTGCTCGACTGCAATCATGGCTCCGGCAGCGTGCTGGGACCAAAGCTCTTGGAAGCGCTGGGCTGCGACGCGGTCGTGCTCGGCGGCACGCCCGACGGCGCGTTCGAACACCCGGCCGAGCCCTTGAAAGAAAATCTCAGCGGCCTGTGCGACGCCGTGCGAAGTCGCGGAGCGGACGTCGGCTTCGCGCAAGACCCGGACGCCGATCGGCTGGCGATTGTGGACAACCGCGGCCGCTACATCGGCGAAGAACTGACGCTGGCACTCTGTGCCGACTACGTACTGGCGCGTACGCCCGGTCCGCTCGTGGTGAATGGTTCCACCAGCCGCGTCTCCGCTGACATCGCAGCGCGGCACAAGAGCCCCTTTCATCGCTCGGCCGTCGGCGAGGCCAATGTGGTGGCCAAAATGCGCGACATGCGCGCGGTTCTGGGCGGCGAGGGGAATGGCGGCGTGATCGAGCCGCAGGTCGGCTACGTCCGCGATAGCCTGGTCGGCATGGCGTACGTTCTGGCCGGACTCGCCGGCGCTGGGACACCCGAACGCCGAACGCTTGCCGACTGGGTCGATTCGTTCCCCAGCTATTCGATCGTCAAAGACAAACTCACTTGTCCGGCTGACCGCGTCGAGGCGGCCTGCCGGGCGCTCGAGCAAAAATACTCCGACGCGAAGCCGACCCGCGGCGACGGCCTTCGCCTCGATTGGCCCGATCGCTGGGTCCAGGTCCGCGCCAGCAACACGGAGCCGATTCTCCGCGTGATCGCCGAAGCGCCCGACGAATCGCGGGCCGTCACCCTGTGTCGCGAGGCGATGTCGGCCGTGCGAGCGGCTGTCTCTTGAGAGCCGCACGGCAGGAAAGCAAGCCGTCCCCCGAAGGCGGCCTCTCTTTCTAATTGCAGGGGCGCCGCAAAGGACGTCACGCGGATAGCCCGCGAAGAAATCACTTATCCCACGACCGGCCGTCGGCGTCGGTGCCGCAGAGGCAGACCTCCATTCCCAGTTCCTCGGCCATCGCCGCTTTCGCTTTCAATGCACGGTCGGCTTCGTCGGCGCTATTGGCGTAGGCGACCTGAATGTGGTTCGCCTTGTGGCGGGCCATCATCTGGTCGCGGCTGACGCCGTAGGTGACGGCATGCATGATGGGCCATTGGACAGTCGTGAGGTTCCAGCGCCGCTCGGTCTCTTCCTGCGGCAGCTCGACGACTTTTGCCCGCCCCAGATCCATCTTGAGCGACTCGTCTTCCACGAAAATTCGCGACCAGACGATTTCCCCCGGCTTCGACACGCCGCGGAGCGTGCTGCCGCCGTTGGGGAAATACATGGCGGGCTGGCGATGCCCGTCGGCATGGTCCCAACCGCCAAAATGAGCCGGCGGCGCCGACCCGCTGATGAGGAAGACCCATACGTAGTCAGGCACGGTGCCGGAGCGGTCGGCGTCGCCCCAGCGCAGGTCGTGCAACGTCGTTTCGACTGGCTGCGCGAGGGCCTTGTGCACGCGATTGGTCATGAGTGCGTCGAGCCCCGCGCACTCGTCGACTTCGTTGAAGTGCGGAATCGCCTCTCCGGCGAAGAGTTCACGCGAACCGTCACGGCTCTTGACCGGCGGACGCTCGGCGTTGTTGAGCGTCCCTTCGACGAGGTCGCTCGCCGGCATCAAGTCCTTAAGGCCCTGCTGATACTGGATGCCGATGCCGTCGCAGCCGAAGTCGTCGGCCAGCCGCACCGCGGCGATATACATTTTGCACTGCTGGCGAATCTGGTCGTCGGTGAGGTCTTCGTCGTGCCGCGAGCCCGTGTGGAACGTCATCCCACGGTCTTCCATCCATTTTCGGACGGCGTTGGCCTCGGTGTCGCTGACGCGGCCGGACTCGTAAAACAGGGCCGATTGGCTCAGTCGCTCCTTGTAGACACCCGTTTGATTGAGCAACCGATCGGGAATGATGGCGTTGAACATGCCCATGCAGCCTTCGTCGAACACGCCGAGAATGGCCTTGTCGGTCTGCAGGACGCGGGCCAACTCTTTGCCCAGCCGCCGCTCCTTCGCGCCGAGTTTGACTTTCTTGAGCGGAACCACGTGCCGCGTCTTGTGATTGCATTTCCCCTTGCGCAACCAGTCGTGCAGCCGCGACGTGAAGTACTCGTCGGTGAAGTCCTCGCTCCAAAGGGTCGAATACGCGACTCCCGCCTTAGTGAGCGAACCGTTGAGGTTGAGCATACCGACCAGCCCGGGCCAGGTGCCCGACCAATTGGCCACGGTCAGGATCGGCCCTCGATGCGTGATCAACCCCGCGAGAACGTGGTGCGAGTATTGCCACACGGCCTCCGCCACGATGAGCGGCGCCTTCGGATCGAGCTGCGAAAAGACGCGCATCCCTTCGCGCTGCGAGGCGATAAAGCCATGCCCGGCCTTCTCGCAGTAGGGATGGGCCCGCACCACCTGATAGCCCTCGGCCTCGACAGCCCGGGTCAGCGCTTCCTCCATTTCCTTCTGCGCGGGCCAGCACTTCTGGTTGGCCGAGAGGCGGAGGTCGCCGCTGGCGACGAGATAGACCTGCTTTTTCGGAAGCCGGCTCGGCTTCTGCCGCTTTCCATTCGATGGCGCGGATTCGGACTCGGTGGTCATCACGGTTTCCTGGAATCAAGATGTGACGAAATGTTTGGGAGCGAACGATTCAGCGAGGTCCACATAGTGGTGGTAGAGGGACGTGTACGTCTTCGTTGCGTCGGGATTCGGCGCAACAATTCGCAAGGCCCGTTCGCCGTGTGTCGCGCG
>Ga0210390_10000088_pt1 | contig 90281 bp, 82 predicted proteins | sample IncBWH11OmetaG_FD_161050 | JGI IMG/M metagenome (GOLD analysis project Ga0210390, IMG submission 161050) | Forest soil microbial communities from Barre Woods Harvard Forest LTER site, Petersham, Massachusetts, United States - Inc-BW-H-11-O ...
GGGGGGGGGGGGGGGGGGGGGGGGGGGGGGCGGGGGGGGGGGGGGGGGGGGGGGGCGGGGGGGGGGGGGGGGCCGGTTAGGCGGCGGCGGCTACCAGTTTGTCCAGGACCTCGGGGGTTAGGGGGCTGGCGGGGAAGGCGGCTATGCGGTTGAGGGGGGCGCTGCCGAGGAGTTCCAGTGTCGCCGGGTTGGCGAACATCCGCCCGACGTTGGAGTCGGTCGCCGCGGCGAACGCCTGGGCGAGCAGTTCGGCGCCGCGGGGGTCGGCGAACCATTCGGCGATCGTCGAGTCCGCGGTTAGCGGCACCCGGGCGTCGTCGCCCGCGAGGTCGACCACCGCGGTCGATCGCAGGTCCCGCGAGGAGGCGCCGACGGCGCAGTGGTACTCGCCGCCCTCGACGACCCAGCGGCCCAGCCGGGTGTCCCAATAGGCCAGGTCCTCCCGCTCGATGGGCAGCCGCACGTCGACGGTCTGGCCGACGGATATCGCGACGCTGGCGAACGCCTTGAGCTCACGGGGCGCGCGGCGCACTCGCGAGCCGGGCAGGCTGACGTACACCTGGACCACCTCGCGGCCGTCCCTGGCGCCGGTGTTGGTGACCGGTATCCGCACGTCAATCCCTGTGCTGGTGGCCTCCGCGCTCGCCTGACCGTACTCGAACGTCGTGTACGACAGGCCGAACCCGAACGGGTACGCCACCTCCTGCTCGCGGGCGTCGAAGCCGCGGTATCCCACGTGAATGCCCTCGCCGTAGCGCACATGCCCGTTCTCCCCGGGAAAGTCCAGGTACGAGGGGTGATCGGCGAGGCGCAGCGGGATCGTCTCCGCGAGCCGTCCCGACGGGTTGACCCGGCCGAACAGCACGTCGGCGAGCGCGCTCCCGCCGGCCTGCCCGAGCAGCCAGCCCTCGACGACGGCTGGAACGGCGGCGTCCCACGGCGTCGTGCGCACGACGGCGCCGTTGGACAGCACCACGACGGTGCGCGGGTTGACCGCCGCGACCCGCTCGATCAGCTCCAGGTGCGCGGCCGGCAGCTCGATGCTGTCCCGGTCGACGCCCTCGGTCTCCCCCGTGCTGCCCGCGAACACCAGTGCCACGTCGCTGGCGGCGGCCAGGTCCACCGCCTCGGCGAGCAGCGACTCCGCGGTCTCCGGGCCGCCAGCGCCCCTGCCGCCAGCGTCCCTGCCGCCAGCGTCCCGGCCAGCGGCACGTGAGCGGCGGATGCGCAGGCCGTCGACCTTGTAGCCGGGCGCGAAGCGCACCGGGGCCGGCGTCGCCGCCGTGATCGCGGTGAGCGCGTCATCGAGCCTGGTCGGGGTGATTTGCGAGCTGCCGCCGCCCTGGTAGCGCGGGGTACGGGCGAACTCGCCGAGCACCGCGACGGACTGACCCTCCTCGCGCAGCGGCAGCAGGCCGCCCTCGTTCTTGAGCAGCACCACGGCACGCCCGGCGATCTCGCGGGCCAGCTCGTGGTGGGCGTCGACGTCGAACTCGCCCGGCCGCCGCGACGCCGCGCGCTCCACGAGGGTGAGCATCCGGCCGGCCGCCGTCGCCAGCACCGCCGGGTCGAGAGTGCCGCCCCGCACGGCCGCCACCAGCTCCGCGTCACCGGAGTCGGCGGGTCCCGGCATGGCCAGGTCAAGACCCGCGGCGACGGCGGCGCACCGGTCGGCGACGGCGCCCCAGTCGGACATGACCAGGCCGTCGAAGCCCCATTCGCCCCGCAGCACCTCGGTGAGCAGCCAGCGTGACTGGGTGGCGTACACCCCGTTGATCTTGTTGTACGCGGCCATCACCGTCCACGGCCGTCCCCGCGTGACCACCCGCTGGAAGGCGCGCAGGTACATCTCACGCAGCGTGCGCTCATCGACGTCCGCGCTGATCCGCATCCGGTCGGTCTCCTGGCTGTTGACCGCGAAGTGCTTCGGCGACGCGCCGACGCCCCTGCTTTGCAGGCCACGCACCCACTCGGTGGCCAGCACGCCGGTCAGCAGCGGATCCTCGGAGAAGTACTCGAAGTCGCGGCCGCCCAGCGGGCTGCGCTTCAGGTTGATGCCGGGGCCGAGCAGCACCGCCACGTCCATCGAGCGGGCTTCGTCGCCCAGCGCCTCGCCCATCCGGCGCAGCAGGCTCGGATCCCACGTCGAGGCGGTGGCCACGGCCGGAGGAAAGCAGGTCGCCTTGCGTCCCGTCAACATGTCACGCGCGCCCGCCGCCAGGCGCACGCCATGCGGCCCGTCGGTCAGCGTCAGGGCCGCGATCGCGGCGGACTCGATCGGCTTGGTCTGCCAGAGGCTGGCGCCACTGGTGAGCGCGGCCTGCTCTTCGACGGTAAGCTCCGGCGCCATCGGCGAAGTCCTCTCGTAAACACGCTACCTAGTACCTAATAGGTACTAGGTAATGTAGATGGCGGGTACGACGCCGGCAAGGGGGTCACCGCTGATGACCGACACCACCATCCGGCCCTACCGCCGGGAGCGGACGCGGCTGCCCGCCGCGCAGCGCCGGCGGCAGATCCTTGACGTGACCACGCGCCTGATCGGCGAGCGCGGCTTCTGGGCGCTGTCGATGCAGGATGTCGCGGACGCCTGCGGGCTGACCGTGCCCGGCCTGCTGCACCATGTCGGGTCCAAGGACCGGCTGCTGCTCGCCGTCCTCGACCACCGCGATGAGGAGGACTTCCGGGCGCTGGCGGAGCAGCTTGGCCTCGACGTGACGCACGTGTGGGGGCGCTGGCCCAGCCGGATCACCCTGCCGCAGGTCTGCGACGCCCTCGTGCGCCGCAACGTGACCCAGCCGGAGATCGTGCGGCTCTTCTGCGTGCTCCAGGCCGAGTCGCTGGCGCCGGATCACCCCGCCAGCGGCTATCTCGCCCAGCGCCAGGAACGGGCGCTGAGCGGGTTCGCCGCGCTCGCCGCCGGCCGCGCGCCCGACCCGATGTCGCTGGCCAGGCAGGTGGTCGCGATCATGGACGGCCTGCAGATCCAGTGGCTGCGCGCGCCCGAGACCACCGACTTGGCCGCGCAGTGGCAGGCCGCCGCCGCTAAGATCTTCGCCGACCTGCGCTAGCCGCGGCCGTAGAGGGACTCGGCCTGCCAGAAGAAGATGATGCCGAGGACGAAGAAGCCGATGCCCCAGCCGAGGCCGGCGAGCCACAGGTCGTTGTTCGTGACCACCGCGTGGCAGTAGGCCTGCAGCGGCGCGTTCGACACCACCGGCACGTGGCCCGCCACCGTGTGGCCGTCCACTACCTTGGCACCAGACGGCAGCGGCGCGTACTTGCCGCTGACAACCACGCTGTAGCCGCCCGGGTCGTTCGTGAAGATAGCGCAGTAGGCCTGGTTGTACGGCAGGTTGCCCGGCGCGTCCACGCGGTACGTTGTCATCAGCGCCACGCGGGCCAGCGAGATGAACACCGCGGGCGGGTTCAGCGACAGCAGCTTGACGCCCCATTCGGGCACCTTCGCGGGCAGCGTCGTGACCATGTACATCACGCCGCAGAAGTACCGGGAGATACGCAGGAAGAACGGGATCAGCTCGCTGACGTCCTGCATGGCGCCGCCAAGCCGGGCGACGATCAGCGCCGCCCCGGTATTGAACAGCGTCTGGAGGATCACCACGGGGATGAGGACGAACCAGTACGGGGTCGGCCATTCGTGGCTGAGCAGCATGATGGGGACGAGCACCACGACGCCGAGCAGCATCTGCTGCAGTTCCACGATCACGTAGGCGAGCGGCAGCGCCGCGCGCGGGAAGTACAGCGCGCGGATCAGCTGCAGGTTCGCCCGCATGACGTTCGAGCCGGTAACGATGGACCGCTCGGTGAACGCGAACACGAACACGCCGGCGACCAGGAACGCGGGGTAGTGCTGCACGCCGCGGTCCGCCTGGAACAGCTTGCCGAAGATCAGGAAGTACACGCCCGCGTTCAGCAGCGGCGTGAGGACCTGCCAGAGCTGGCCGAGCTTGGCCTCCGTGTACATGGACACGTTGCGCGCGGTGGCGTAGCCGACGATGAAGTGCCGCCGCTGCCACAGCGTCGTGAGGTACTTGAGCAGCGACGGGCGAGCGCCACTGAGCTTCAGGCCGTGTTTCGCGGCCAGTTCCGCCAGCGGCTGGTCGGGCACCCGCGGGGCTTCGGGTACGACGACCGCGCCCGCTTCCAGGCGTCCTGGTGCGCTGAGCTGGCCGCGCTGGCTACGTTCGTCCACGGCGCTGAAGTCTATTGGACGTTGCGGCACGTCTGTGCACGCAGCGGGCGTTGGAGAGCGGCCCGGAACCGTTCGGACCCTGCTAGCCCGGGGGGACGACCCCCCGGACACCCCCCGCATAACGATTGTGATCTTAAAGACCCGAATCAGCGGTCCGGACCAGGATCCGGCGGCATTCCTCACAGCGCACTACCTCGTCGGGCGGCGCGTTCCTGATGGCATTCAGGTCGACCGTGCTCATCGACACATGACAACCCTCGCACCGGCCACGGCGGAGCATCGCGGCGCCAACCCCGCCGTGGGTGTCCCGCAGCTTGTCGTAGAGCGTGACCAGCTCGCCGGGCACGCCCGCGGCCACCGACGCGCGGGCCTGCGACGCCTTCGTGGCCTGCTCGTCGATCTCGGCCAACGCGGCGTCGCGGCGCGCCGCCACGGTCGCGGTCTCCGCGGCCAGCGTCTCCTGCTCGGCCGCCGCCGCGTCGCGGGCCGCCTGGGCCCCCTCGCGGCGTTCCATCAGCTCGAGCACGATCTCCTCGAGGTCGCCCTGCCTGCGCCGCAGCGACAGCACTTCGGACTGCAGCGACTCGAGCTCACGCGCCGAGGACACCTTCCCGCCGTCGAGCCGGTCCTTGTCCTTGTCGATCCTGACCCGGACCTGATCGACGTCGCGTTCGGCTCGTACCTGCTCCCTGTCCAGATCGGACAGCTCGGTATCCGCCCGCGTGATCGCGTCCTTGACCTGGGCCGAACGGGCGGTGAGCCGCTCCAGCTCGGCGGTTTCCGGCAGCGTCCGCCGGCGGTGGTCGAGCCGTGCGAGCTCGGTGTCCAGGTCGGCCAGTTCAAGCAGTCGCAGCTGCGCCTCGGGAGATGCCTTCACGTTGGCCAACGTTAGTCGCCCCGGCGGGTGTTGTCGCATGGTAGACACGTCGGCATGGGGATCCCTCGGGTCAGCAGGCCCTACATGCCTGGATACGGCATCGCCGGGCCGGAGCAAGGGAGCGGGCTCTTGCACTGGTCCTGGGCGGCGGAACGGCTCACCGCCGCCAGGAATTACTGGGTTGTCTCGGTCTGGCCCGACGGCCGGCCGCATACCATGCCGGTCTGGGGCATGTGGGACGACAGCACCTTGTGGTTCACTTCCGCGACCGATTCGCGGAAGGTGCGGAACCTGCGGGACGATCCGCGCTGCTGCGTGTCGACAGAAGACGCGTCGGACCCGGTGATCATCGAGGGGGTGGCGCGCTTCGTGACCGACGCCGCCGTTCTGCAGCGGGTCATCGACCTCATGAACGCCAAGTACCGCACGGGGCTGTCCATCGATTTCCTCGATCCGGCGAAGAACGCGACGATAGGCGTCCGGCCCCAACGCGTGTTCAGCATGTTGCACAGCGACTTCACAGGGTCACCAACTCGTTGGGTCTTCGATGACGAACGGTGATAACAGATCAATTTTCTGAACGGACCGGGCTGGCTCCGGAGGTAGCGTGATCGTGTGACGGCGGCGCCGCCAGATGGCGGCACCGTGTGGCGGGCCTGGTTGTCACAACGGCACCGTGTAGGGACGGCACCCCTAACGGGATCTAAATACACCAGCGTGTAACGACGGCCGAAGGCAAACGGACAATACTTGTATGACGCAACCTAACTGGCGCTCGCGGGGGCGGGCGGGGCTGGCAGGGCGGCTGGGGCGGGCGGAACGGCCGGGCCGGACGTGGTGGCCGGGGCGGGCCTCAGGAGACCCCGGACCGTTCATGGGCGCCTTGTGCGGAGTGATCGCCGGGGCGGTGGCCATGGGGGTCGCCCAGCTGCTGGCCGGCCTGTCGTTTCCCCAGTCGTCACCGGTGATCGCGGTCGGGCAGGCGGCCATCGGGCTGACGCCGGGGCCCGTCGAGCACTGGGCGACGGCGACGTTCGGCACCAACGACAAGACGGTGCTGCTCACCGGGGTGTGGGTGGTGCTGTTCTGTTATGCGGCCGTGATCGGCGTGCTGGCGGCGCGGCGGCTGTGGGCGGGGATGGCGGGCATCGGCGTGTTCGCGGTGATCGGCATCGTGGCCGCCTTGACGCGGGCGCACGCGTCGGCGGGCTACGCGCTGCCGACGGTCGGCGGTGCCCTGGTCGCGGCGTTCGCGCTGTACCGGCTGGTGGAGGCGGCGCGAGCGGCGGCGCGCTCGTCCGCTTCGGCGGCGGGGACGGCGGCGCTGCCGCCGATCGTGTTCGGCTCCGGCGGAGACGCCGGGGGCTCCGGCGGAGAGTTGCGCGCGCCGGACCTGCCGGACCAGACGCGCGCACCGGTCCCGCCGGGACTGCCGGGACTGCCGGGTGAGGTGCGGCCGCCTGACCCGCCAGGGAGCAACGTTCCGCCGTTGCGGCCGGCGCCGTCCTGGTCGGCCGCGTCGGCCGACCGCCGCGCTTTCCTGACCACGGCGGGCGTCGCGCTGGTCGGCGCCGCGGCCGGCGGGCTCATCGGACGCGGGCTGGCCACGCGGCATAACGTCAACGCGGCCAGGGCGGCGGTGCGGCTCCCGCGATCCGCGGTGCCCGCCCCGGCGCTGCGGGCCGGGGTCAACCTGCCGGTGCCGGGGATTAGCCCCTTCATCACGCCGAACAGCCAGTTCTACCGCATCGACACCGCCCTGATCGTGCCGGAGGTGGACCCGTCGAACTGGCAGCTGCGGATCCATGGCATGGTGTCCCGGCCGGTCACGCTGACGTTCGACCAGCTGCTGCACCGTCCGCTCATCGAGGACTACATCACGTTGTGCTGCGTGTCGAACCCCGTCGGCGGTCCTCTTATCAGCAACGCCAAGTGGCTCGGCGCGTCGTACGCGGCGCTGATACGCGAGGCCGGGCCGCTGCGCGGGGCCGACCAGCTGCTGTGCACGTCGGTCGACGGGTTCACGTCGGGGACGCCGCTGTCCGTGGTGCTCGACGAGCCGCGGGACTCGCTGATCGCGGTGGCCATGAACGGGACGGCGCTGCCAGTCGAGCACGGATTCCCCGCGCGGTTGGTGGTTCCCGGGCTGTACGGCTACGTATCCGCCTGCAAGTGGGTCGTGGACATCGAGGTCACCACGTTCGCCAACGCCGCGGCCTACTGGACCCAATACGGCTGGTCACAGCAGGCGCCGATCAAGACCGAGTCGCGGATCGACGTGCCCGCGCCGGGCTCGCAGGTGAAGGCCGGGCGGGTGGCGGTGGCCGGCGTCGCGTGGGCGCAGCACAAGGGCATCGAGGCCGTCGAGGTCCGGGTGGACAACGGGCTGTGGAACCCAGCGACGCTGGCCGCCGTCCCCGATCTCGACACCTGGCGGCAGTGGGTGTGGGAGTGGCCGGACGCCACGGTCGGGCAGCACGTGATCGAGGCCCGGGCCACGGACAAGACCGGCTACACGCAGACGGCGGTGCAGGAGCCGCCCGCGCCCAACGGCGCGACCGGCTACCCCTCGAACCAGATCACCGTCTACCAGTAATTTCGCGCGCATCAGTGGCATTCCAGCGGAGGAGGGGGAAAAGTGGGATCTTATGAGGACTTTAGTAGCAAGCCATCGACGATCCCGGCTCATCCTGATAGGCGGTAGCGCCCTTCTGACCGGCGTGTTTTTTGTGCTGCCCGCTGCCGCATCGGCTGCTGGCCCTGTCGCGGCCCCGGTCGCGGGGGGCACGTACAGTCCCGCCGCCCTGTCGTCCGTCATGGCCCGCATACCAACGGCGCGGCCGTGGGCGGCGATAACCCGGCCGCTGCTCAGCGAGTGGTACGTGGACCCCAGCGCCGACCGGGTGGTGGTCGGCCTGACCAGGATCACGAGTGCCGCGCGCGCCGCGGCGCGCGAGGCGTTCGGCGGGACTGTCGTGCTCACGGTCGTACCCAGGGCCACCTTGGCGGTCCGTACTCTGGCAGCTGACAGGATCGTGCGCCTGCCCACCGGGACGGCAACCCCTGACTCAAGCGGCGGAACTCGCAGAAATGACCACTCACCGTTCTACGGCGGCGACGAGATACTCAGTTACTTCAAAACCGGGCCGAACAAATACAACGTGGTTCAGTGCACGTCGTCGTTTGACGCTTACGACCACCTGCGTAAATGGAACGTGATGGTCAGCGACGGGCATTGCGCGGATGGCATGGTCTTCGCGAGATGGTATAGCGGGTACATTTCGGGGCACACGTTCTATCTCGGCTCGCTGGAGGGAGTCATCGACAACGAGAGACATGAGAACAAGAGCTCTGACGTGCTAACGATCACTTTGCGGAAGAAGACGGCAACCTACTCTCCCCATGTCTTTGTCGGCTCCGCGACCTCGTCGTTCGCCTATTCGCTCGCTGGCTCGTACGCCTTCTCGCGTGGCGAGAAGATCTGCACCGACGGGGTCGACAGCGGTTCTCAGATATGCGGTGGCTCCATTACCAACACCAATATGTGCGTGGTCTTCAGCGATGACGGCCAAACCGTCCAGACGTGCCATCTGGCTGAGGCGACCTACAAAAGACCGTTCTGCGTCCCCGGAGACAGCGGGGGGCCGGTGTATAACGACGCTCTCACCATGATCCGTAAGGTCTACGCCCTGGGCACGATCGAAGGTTACACACGTGGCCATGACAACTGTTTCATCAACGAGATAGGCCCGGCCTTGTCGGTCGTGAAAACGACCCTGGTCACCACAGGATGACCCGGCGAGCCTTGACCCTGGCGGGTGCTTCAGGCGAGGGCGACGGAGATGGGGGTGAAGAGGCGGTCGTGGTCTCCGCGGGAGGGCCAGGCGCCATGCACCATGACGGTGGTGCGCGAGACCGGCTCGAGGCCGCGGTTGACCGCCCATTCCGGTAGCTCGGGGCGGTCAGGGTCGAGGTCGAGGCGCACCGGGCCGCGCACTTCGGCCGCCAGGTCCGTGATGAGCCGCCGGGCGTCGGTGCCAGTGGCGGCGACAACAGGGCCGATCACCGCGACGTTCCCGTTGCGCCAGGCCGACGCGTAGCCGGTAATGCCGTCGTCGGTTTCGAGGACGCGGATGCGTTCGGCGAAGGCGGGCAGGCGCCGCAGTAGGTAACCGCGGTCGGCACCGAAAGCCGCTTTGTCGATACGCAGGATCGCCCGCATGTCCGCGTCGGTCGCCGGGCGGGTGCCGGCGTCGCCGCGCGCGCCTCGCGCCGCCCCGGCTACCGGCCGGAACCCGCCGACGAACGAGGCGCTCGCGCGCACGACGCGAAAGCCGAGCTTGGTGTAGAGCGGCCTGCCGGCGTCGGTGGCGAACAGGGTGACCGTGGCGCGGCCCACGTGGGCGAGCAGGTGCGTCATCAGCGCTTTGCCCAGGCCTCGCCTGCTGTAGCGCCCCGCCACGAGCATCATTCCCACCGAAGCCAGGTCCGGGCGGTACCTGGCCAGCACGACCGCGCCGGCGAGCCCCACGCCGGGCCCCACGGCGGGCCCGGCGTCGGGGGCGTCGATCCCGAATGCTTCGGCCTCCTCGAGCAGCAGTGACCACTTCGTTTCCTCAGGTGACCAGCCGCGATCGAGGGACAGCGCCACGCAGCGCCGCTGATCCTCGGGGCCGAGGCGGCGGATGGGCGGGAAGGGGACGCCGTCGCGGTCAGTTAGCACGGTCACCGAGCGTAGGACCGGTTGGCGGCGGGACGCTAGCCGTTTTCCGCGCGCGGGCGCTTGCTCGGCCGACGGCCGACGGGCGCGGGCGCGGCTGCGGGTGCGGGTGCTCGCGAGCCGCGCCGGTCGCCGCCGTCCCGCGCTGACCTGGAGAAGACCCAGCGTTCCGCGACGCTCCACGCGGTGGACGTGACGAGATAGATCCCGGCGGCTAGCGGCGCGAACGCGGCGATGACGACCGTGACGTACGGCAGGACCCGGCCGACCGCGCCGAGCGCGCCGAGCGCGCCGAGCGCGCCGCCTGTTCCTGCGGCGGCCGGCGCGAGGGTCGCCGACATGCGGCGCGCGACCCGTGCCGACAGCCAGCAGATCGCCGCGAGCAGCGCGAAGAGGCCGAGGAAGACCGCGCCATGCGCGCCGAACGCGCCCGCGCCGGACAGCCAGTGACTCCCGAGCGGAACGCCGAACAGCTCGCGCGACAGCAGCCGGTTAGCCGCGCCCGCCACAACTGGCGACCGGAACAGCAGGTACAGCACGCTGAACACCGGCCACTGCGCGAGCAGCGGTCCGAAGCCGGCGTACACGCTCGTGCCTTCGCCGCGGTAAAGCTCGGACAGTTCGCGACCGAGCCGTTCCGGCTCGCCGCGGTAACGCGTACGCAGGGCGGCGACCCGCGGCGCGAGCCTGGCCTGCGCGGCCTGCCCGCGCATCGCGCGAAAGCTCAGCGGCATGACGGCCAGCCGGACCGCCGCGGTGAACACGATGATGGCGACGGTGCCGGCCAGGCCGGCGAGGATCGGAGTGAGCAGGGTGGTGAGGGCGTAGACGAGGTGGTACGCGGCGTCCAGGGGAACGCCAAGGAGAGCGGACATGAGCAGGCGACCTTCCAGCGCAGACGGGTTGATGAGCTGGCGGCGGCCGCCGCGTAAAGAAGGGTCAGGCGGTCGCCGGGGCCGCCGATGGTGCTCTCGGTCTGGCGCGGCCCCGGGCGTCCGGGTCGCGCTGCCGCAGGAACGCGACGCGGGCGGACCTCTCCCGCAGGGCGGTGATCCGCCGCAGGACGGGAAGGCCCGCTGTGGCTCCGGCCAGGCTCGCGCGGACCGCGAAGCGGCCGACGACCGCTACGGCGAGCACGGCGAGCGCGGCGACGGTGAGCATGGTGGCGCGCTGTGGGGTGTCCGCCCACATGAGCATGGCGAGCAGGTGTCCCGCCACCTGCCACGGCCCGGCCAGCGCGCTCAGCACGATTCCAGCGTACGCGTGGCCGTCAAGATGCCGGTGTCGAGAAATAGCTGTGGCTGAAGGGAGTGCGGGTATTGCCCTGGTTCTGCTTTTTGCGGAAAACTGGGCAAAGCTGACGAATACCGATCAGCTTCACATCCGGGACATCACCATGCCCGCGAAGCGGGCGGAAGACGGGGGTCGCATGCTCAGATCATGGCGCCGTGGCGCCATCGTGGCGCTTGCCGGAGGAGCGGCGATCGCCGCTCAGCTCGTGGCGATCTCGCCGGCCCTGGCCGCCGGGCCGACGGTCAGCATCACCGCCACCTCCAAGTTCAAGGTGACCAACGACGTCTTCGTCGTCTACCACATCGCGTCGTTCGACAAGGCGACGATTCACGGCACCGTCAAGGGCGGCGCCGCCGGCGAGGTCGCCACGCTGTTCGCGCAGCAGTTCCCGTTCAAAAAGGTGCCGGTGAAGGCGGGTACCGTCACGCTCAAGGGCGCCACCTCGACGTACTCGTTCACCGTGACGCCCACGCTGTACACCAAGTACTCGGTCCGGCTGTTCGCCAGCAAGACCGCGACTAAGACGCTGGCCAGCTCGGGCACGCAGAACCTCTACGTCGCCAGCGACCAGTCGTTCTCGAATCCGTCTCCGGCGAACTGCGCGCGTCCGGTGTGCCACGAAAGCCTGACGGTCGACACGTTCGTGCCCGGCTCGGCTCTCGGCTACGAGATGGGCAAGCACGACTACCCGTACTTCGGCGCGAACTTCAACGCGACGAAGGTCCCGCCGCCGCCCAGCTGGGTGTACCTGAACGGCGGGCACGCCGCCGTGACCAAGGCACGCAAACTGTCGGCGACCGAGTTCCAGAACAAGCTCACGTTCTCCTTCACCATCGGCAACAACGCCGCTAACTGGATCGGGCTCTTCTGCACGAAGGACAACGTGTACAAGGACGGCCTCGGGCTGCCCGGCTCCCACGGCTGCGGCTCAAGCCGCATCTCGACGTCGACGCCGTACGTGGGTTAGGGATGGGGGTCACATGCTCAGTTCATGACGCCGCGGCGCCATCGTGGCTCTATCCGCGGGAGCGGCGGTCGCCGCTCAGCTCGTGGTGATCGCGCCGGCCCAGGCGGCCGGGCCGACCGTCACCATCACGGCCACGTCCAGATTCCTCGAGATCACGAACGACGTGTTCGTGGTGTACCGCGCGGGGGCGTCACATACGAAATCACGGTCTCGTACTGGTTCAGTTTCGGCCGCGACTTCTATGACTTCGTCTGGACCGCATGCGCCAAGAACACCGTGTACAAGGACGGCCTCGGCCTGCCCGGCTCCCACAGCTGCGGTCTGCCCCGCATCTCGCGGACGGCTGGCTACCTGGGTTAGCGGGCCGTCAGTTCGCCGACCGCGTTAAGCAGCCGGTCCACGTCGGACTCGTCGTTGTAGTGGACGAGTCCGGCGCGGACCGCTCCGTCCGGCTCCAGGCCGAGCCCCTCGCATAGCTCGTAGGCGTAGTTGTCGCCGTTCCACACGTTGACCCCGCGCGCCGCGCAATGGGCCGCGACCTGCGCCGGCGTCATCCCCGCCACGGTGAAGAACGACGTCGGCGCGCGCCGGGGGGCCTTCCCGTACAGGGTCACATGGCTCATCCCGGCCAGGCCGTCGAGCAGCCTCGCGAACAGCGACATCTCGTACTCCTCGACCGCCGCCATCGAGGCGAGGATTCGCTCCCGCCGCGACGCCCCCGGCACGTCGGCGCCGGCCTCGCCGGCCAGACCCGCGAGATGCTCCACGGCCGCGGTCACCCCGGCCAGGTCACCGTACGGGAGCGTGCCGCGCTCGAACCGCTGCGGCACCTGGTCAGGAGCGGGCACCAGCTTGTCCGGCCGCACCGTCTCGAGCAGCGCGGGAGCGGCGATAACGGCGGCGACGTGCGGGCCCGCCCACTTGTAGGCGCTGGTCGCGTAGAAGTCCGCGCCGAGCGAGGCGACATCGACGGGAATGTGCGGGGTCGCGTGCACGCCGTCGACGTAGCACAGCGCGCCTGCGGCGTGCGCCGCGGCGGCGATCGCGGGGACGTCGGGCCGGCTGCCGAGCACGTTGCTCGCCGCCGTCACCGCGACCAGCTTCGTCCGCGACGTGACCAGGTCCGCGTACTGCCCGGCGGGCAGTTCCCCTGTCGCCGTATCGGCCTCCGCCCAGCGGACGGTCGCGCCGACCCGCTCGGCGGCCTGCACCCAGGGCCGGATGTTGGCGTCGTGGTCGAGCCTGGACACTACGATCTCGTCCTCTGGTCCCCAGCCTTTCGCCAGCGCGGTGGAGATCCGGTAGGTCAGCGCGGTCATGCTCGGCCCGAGGACGACCCCGGCGGCGGTGCCGCCGACCAGGTCGGCGATCGCCGCGCGGCAGTCCGCCACGATCGCGCCGGACCGGTCGCTCGCCGCGAACGCCGCCCCGACGTTGCCGATCCCCGCGCGGTACGCCGCGGCGATCGCGTCGATGACCGCCTCGGGAACCTGCGTCCCGGCGGCGCCGTCAAGGTAGGCGTGCCCATCGCGCAACGCGGGATAGCTTGCCCGCACACGGGAAACGTCAAAGGTCACCGGCATCGCGCCAGCATACACGCCGGCGAAAAAACCAGATGACATCGCACGCGGCGGGAAATTACGATCCGCATAGTGTCCTCCCGCCCAGTCGCCGCCCTGTGGCGGCTGCGCCCTTATCTGCGTCCGTACCGTTTCCAGCTCACCGGGATGATCGCCGCCGCGATGGCGGCGGAGGGCGCGGAGATCGCGATCCCGCTGCTGACCAAGGCGGTCATAGACGGCGCCATCGCGCACCGCGAGCGCGGCCTGCTGATCCCGCTCGGGCTCGCCGCCATCGGCTTGGGCGTGTTTTCCGGGCTGCTCAGCTTGATCCGCCGCTGGGTGCAGGGCAACGCGGTCACCGATATGGAAAAGACGATCAGGGACGACCTGTACGCTCACCTGCAGCGGCTCGACCCGGCGTTTCACGACGAATGGCAGTCCGGCCAGCTGCTCTCCCGTGCCACCTCGGACCTGTCGTCGATCCGCCGGTTCGCCGGGTTCGGCATCGTGTTCCTGTTCATCAGCATCATGGTCTTCATCGCCGTGACCGCCCTGCTAATCAGGCTGAACTGGTGGCTCGGCCTGATCACCGGCGGCATGTTCGTGCCGGTCCTCGTGTTCTGCACGAGGTTCGAGCGGCGCTACAAAGTGCTGTCAAGGCGGGTGCAGGATCAGGACGGCGACCTGACCACGCTGATCGAGGAAGCGGCGACGGGCGTGCGAGTGCTGAAGGCGCTCGGCCGCGCGCCCGAGGCGGCGCGGCGCCACCTGGCCCAGGCCACCGAGGTGTACACGACGCAGGTGGCGAAGGCTAGGCTGCTCGGCGCCTTCTGGTCGGTGCTCGACCTGATACCGAACGCGGTAATCGCCCTGATCATCGTGCTCGGCACGGTCGCGGTCAGCCATCACACGCTGACCATCGGCGGGCTGGTCGCGTTCATCACGCTGGCGCTGCAACTCGTGTGGCCGATCGAGGCGCTCGGCTACATTCTCGCCTCAGGCGAGGAAGCGGCGACGGCCGCGCAGCGGGTGCTGGAAATCTTCGACACCCCGCCGCGGATAAAGGACGAAACCGATTTTCCCGAACGAACCGTCGCGCCTGCCCAGCGGCATCAGTCCTCCCCGCGGGGGGTGGCGTTCCTGCGCTTCGAGCACGTCACCTTCGGCTATCCGGGCAGCGGGGAACCGGTGCTGCGGGACGTGGACCTGCACCTGGCGCGCGGTGAGACGGTCGTGCTCGCCGGGGCCACCGGGTCAGGCAAAACGACGCTGCTGCACCTGGTGCCAAGGCTGGCCGACGTGACGGGAGGACGGGTCCTGATCGGCGGCACCGACGTGCGGGACCTGCCGCTGGCGGCGCTGCGCACCGCCGTGGGCTGCGCGTTCGAGGAGGCCACGCTGTTCTCCGCAAGCGTGCGGGAGAACGTCATGTTCGGCGCCGCCGACGCCTCCGAGGAGGACATCGAGGCCGCCCTGACCGCCGCGCAGGCGAGGTTCGCCTACGACCTGCCATGGGGCCTCGACACGCGGATCGGCGAGCAGGGCATGGCGCTGTCCGGCGGCCAGCGGCAGCGGGTCGCGCTGGCCCGCGCGATCCTCGCCAAGCCCGAGGTGCTCATCCTCGACGACCCGCTGTCCGCCCTGGACGTGCACACGGAAGAGCGGGTGACCCGCGCCCTCGGCCAGATCCTGGCCGACACGACCGCGCTGGTAGTGGCGCACCGGCCCTCGACGGTAGCCCTCGCGGACCGGGTGGCGCTGCTCGAGAGCGGCGTGATCGCCGCCACCGGCAGCCACACCGAGCTGATGACGTCGCGCGCGTCGTACGCGGCTCTGATGTCGATGGAGCCTGAGCCGGCTGGTCTGTGCCAACAGGAAAGTCCGGCTGGTCTGTGCCAACAGGAAAGTCCGGCTGGTCTGTGCCAACGGGAAAGTCCGGCTGGTCTGTGCCAACAGGAAAGAGAGGCGGGGCGGTGACCGAGGCAGCGACCGAGTCGACCTGGCGCGGGATCGCCAGCGAGCAGGTCGACGATGTGTCGGCGCCGCTCGCGGCGCTGCTGCGCAGGCGCAGCCGGCTACTGCTCGCCGACCTGCTCGCGCCGCACCGGCGGGGCGTGGCGCTGACCGCCGCGGCGATCGTGATCGCGTCGCTGGCCAGTCTGGCCGGCCCGTGGCTGGTGGGTGTCGCGATCGACAACGGCATCCCGCCGGTGCTCAAGTCTGGCGACACGGCACCGCTGCTGCGCATCGCCGCGGTGTTCGCCGCGACCGTGGTGATCCAGGCGGTCGCCACGCGGATGTTCGTCACGATGACCGGGCGCGTCGGGCAGTCGGTCGTGCTCGAACTGCGCCGCCGGTTGTTCTGGCACGCGCTCAGGCTGCCGGTGGCGTTCCACGAGAGCTACACCTCGGGGCGGGTGATCTCCCGGCAGACCTCCGACATCGAGGCGATCTCCGCGCTGTTCGAGGAGGGCCTGGACGCGCTGATCTCCGCGGTGCTGACGCTCGTCCTTGTCGGCACCGGCATGCTGCTGCTCGACTGGCCGCTCGCCCTCGTGGTGCTCGCCGGGTTCATCCCGCTCGCCTACCTGAGCGCCTGGTTCCGGCGCGAGTCGGCGGGCGCCTACCGGCGCATCAGGGAAACCAATGCGCTGGTCATCGTGCACTTCGTGGAGACGTTCGGCGGACTGCGAGCGGTCCAGGCCTTTCGCAGGGAACGGCGGAACGAGCAGATCTTCGACGGGCTGTCCCGCGACTACGCCACCGCGACCAGACGGTCATCGCAGCTCATCGCCATCTTCGGCCCCGGCATCTCCCTGGTGGCGAACGTGATCATCGGCGTGGTCCTGTGCTACGGCGGACTGCGCGTGCTCGACGGCGACATCAAGGTCGGGGTGCTCGCCTCGTTCCTGCTCTACCTGCAGCGGTTCTTCGACCCGCTGCAGGACGTGTCCCAGTTCTACAACGCGTTCCAGAGCGCCGCCTCGGCCCTGGAGAAGATCTCCGGCGTCCTGGAGGAGGAGCCGTCGGTCGCCGAGCCCGCCGAGCCCGGCGAGCTGTCGAGCGGGGGGAACGGGCGTCGGGTCCGATTCGAGTCTGTCCGCTTCGGCTACCACAAGACGACGGTGCTGCCCGGCCTCGACCTGGACATCCCCGCGGGGCAGACCGTGGCGCTCGTCGGAGAGACGGGCGCGGGCAAGACGACGGTCGCCCGGCTGCTCGCCCGCTTCTACGACCCGACCGCCGGGCGGGTGCTGCTCGACGGCGTGGACCTGCGCGACCTGCCCGACCCGGTGCTGCGCCGGGAGGTCGTGCTGATCACGCAGGAGAGCTTCCTGTTCGAGGGCACGGTCGCGGAGAACGTCAGGCTGGGACGGCCGCAAGCGTCCGACGCGGAAGTCGAGGAGGCGGCCAGGGCGATCGGCGCGCACGAGTTCATCGCGGCGCTGCCCGACGGCTACGCCACCCGCGTCGGCAAGCGCGGCGGCCGGCTGTCCGCGGGCCAGCGCCAGCTGATCTCGTTCGCCCGGGCGTTCATCGCCGCGCCGGGCGTGCTCGTCCTCGACGAGGCGACGGCGCTGCTCGACATCCCGACCGAGCGCCTGGTGCAGGCGGCGCTGCGGACCGTGCTGGCCGGCCGCACCGCCGTGATCATCGCGCACCGGCTGTCCACCGTCGCGATCGCCGACCGCGTCCTCGTGCTGCGCGCCGGCCGAATCGTGGAAGACGGCTCCCCCGCCGAACTGCTCCGCCGCGGCGACGGCGAATACGCCGACCTCCACACCCGCTGGGCGGCGAGCCTGACCTAGCTCCCGGGTGCACACCTATCCGACTACGGCGCGGGGGCGGGCGCGGGTTAGGTGGTGGGCTCGTCGGGCGTCGGGTCGCGGGGCGCTGGGTCGTCGCGGGGTGCGGGCTCATCGCGGGGCGCTGGGTCGTCGCGGGGTGCGGGCTCATCGCGGGGCGCTGGGTCGTCGCGGGGTGCGGGCTCATCGCGGGACGGGGCGCGTCGCGCTGACTCCGTCCTACCTGGGAACAGCCGCTCAGCCGCGCCGATCAGCCACTCGGCGCGGTCGCGGGCCTGCTCGAACCGCTGTACGGCCTGCTCGAGCCGGTCTTGCAGCCGGTCTACCGGATCCCGGCGCTGCTCGTGCCCGTGTGGTCCATCGTCACCGTGGTGGTGGACGCGGGGAAGGCGCGGAGGCGCCGGAGGCGGGAATGGCGGCCGCGGAGGTTGCGGAGGTCGCGGCGGGAACGGCGGCCGGGAATGGCGGTGGTGCCGGAACTCCGGGCCGTCTCCGAAGTCCCGGTCCATGCCCTCGGCCTCGCCGGCGGCCTCTTCTACCTCGTCGGCGGCTTCTTCGGCCCGGTCGGCAGCCTCTTCGGCCTCTTCGGCCAGTTGGTCGGCCAGTTCGGCGTGGCGGCGGGCCCGTTCCGCGGCGGCGCGGGCCTCCTCGGCCCGGCGCTCGGCCCGGGCGATCTCCTCTTCGTCCGCCCATCCGGACGTCAGGCCGACCGCTTCTTCTGTCAGGTCCGCGGCTTCCTCGGCGGCCGTGGCCGCCTCGTCCGCGCGCTCGGCCCGCATCCTGGCGTGCTCCGCGACCTCCCGCGTGTGCTCGGCCAGCCGGGCGTCGTCGTTCGCGGGAGTTTGCTGATCGTCGGGAGCGTCGGGGTCATCTCGCATCGCGTTGCGGACCACGCTGTACGGCTCGCCGGTCTGCGCCATGCGCTGGCGGATGGCGCTCTTCCTGGCCTTGTCCTGAGTCATGGTGGTTCTTTCCTGGCGAGTCCGCCCGCGTCCGCTCGCCATGGTGAATCGCCATGACCATGGAGGTGAGCGCCCGAGTCGTGGACCCTTGTCCTCGTCGCCGGCGACGGCGCGGGCCGACCGCTAGCTCGGAAGCGGGCAGGGACGAGCTGCCACTGAGTTGAGGGTACATCACGATATAACGCGTCGCAAGGTGACCGGTGAGGCCTAGCTCACTTGCTGCGGACGATCTTGAACCGGACCATCGTGTCGTCGACTATCTCGCGCGAGAAGGCGACGGGCTCGTTGCTCAGCGAGTAGTGGACCTCGCGCAGCGTCAGGTACGGGCTTCCCGGCTCCATCAGCAGCGGGAACTCACGGTCGCCGACGACGCTCGGCACGAGTTCGACGATCGAGTGCTCAATCTCGCGTCCGGGCCAGGACGCGCTGAAGTCGAAGATCGTGTCGGGGATGTCGAAGCTCCGGCCTTGCGCGATCGCAGTGCGGATGTCCTCGCGCACGTATGCGGCGGGCACCTCTTGCAGGAGGTGGGCCGCGGGCCTGCCGGCGGCGAAGATGGTCTTGTCGTGGACGATCATCGCGGTGTCGCCGCTCACCCCGAGAGCCTCGACCGCATCGTCACTGCCATGCGCCGCCAGCGTGAGCGTCTGCTTCACGCGCACGTTGCGGTACTTCATCTCGAGCAGCTCACGGAAGCCGACGAACCGCTGCAGCAGGATGCTCTCCAGGCCGACATGCGGCCGGACGCGAGTACCGCGGGCCGGGGCGCGGCTGATCACACCCAGACGCTCCAGCGCCTGCAGCGCACCGCGGATCGTCGTGCGGCTCACCCCGAGCTGGACGGCGAGATCCGGCTCGGTCGGAAGACGGTCGCCAGGAAACGCGCGCGCGACGATGGACAGCAAAAGGGCGCGGGTGGCCTGATCGGTCAGTGACCCTTGCCCGATACGCGGGAGCACCGGGGCTTCCGCCGTTGCCCCGGCCAAGGGCGGTCCACCAGTCAAGGCAGTTCCTTCGCGACACGTAGCGCAGTGCATGAATGGTGATACAAGATACCAAGACGCTTACGGAATTGCGCTCGATCGAGCCGAACGCGCCGAGATTCGGGGTTCATCACCACTCCCCCAACCACGCCCGCGCCTCGTCCCAGCTCGCGCGCTGGGCGACGAGACGTCGACCGGCGCCGAGTGCCGCGGGTGAGTCGAGCGCGAGAACTCCACTCAGCGGGGCATCGGCGGCCGGAGCATAGCAGGTGACAACCCCGCGAACCGTCGCCGCGCTCAGGCTGATCGGTCCGGTTGATCCGCAGAACTGCACCTTGTGCTCGTACTGGTCGGACCAGAAGTAGGGCACGCTGGCCCACTGCCGCACTGACGCACCGGCAACCTCAAGGTCGGCCGCCATGTTGGCGCCGGCGACCGAGCCCTGTTCGAGGGCGGCCTGCCATTGCTCTACCCGGTGGGTGGAGCCCGTCAACGCGTTCGCCCATCTGCTGACGTCACCGGCGGCGTATACGCCAGCCGAACTGGTGCGTCCGCCGGCGTCGCAGACGACCCCGTCGTCGACTTCGATGCCCGATCCCGACAACCACCCGACCCGCGGCTCGGCGCCGATGCCGGCGACAACCGTGTCCGCCATGGTCTCGTCCGGGCCATCCTGCGTCCGCCAGCGGGCGCGGATCCGGCCGCGGTCCACCGCCAGCTCAAGTTCTCGCACGCCGCAGCGCAGCTCGACCCCGCGCGCACGGTGGAGCCCGGCGATCGCTGCGCCGGCGTCAGCGCCAAGCACACGGGTCAGCGGGCCCGGCGCGGACTCCAGCACCGACACCTCGAGTCCCAGGGATCTAGCGCTTGCCGCGACTTCGAGACCGATGAACCCAGCGCCGATCACCGTCAGCCGGCCTCCGCGACGAAGTGCGCGTGCGAGCGAATCGGCGTCGTGCAGCGTGCGCAGGTAGTGTGCGCCGGCGAATCCAGGATCGGCCAGCCTGCGGGCGGCCGCGCCCGTCGCGATCAGCAACGTCTCGTAATTCAGTCGAGTTCGGTCATCGAGCGTGACGGTGTAACGGGCGGGATCCAGCGCGATGGCGCGGCGACCGGCCAATAGGCGCACTTCCAGCTCTGCGAGCTCGCCGGATCGCGCCAGCTCGATCTCATCAGCGCGAACGTGCCCGGTGAGGTACTGCTTCGACAGTGGCGGCCGGTCGTACGGTGCGCCCCGCTCGGCCGCGACGAGGGTGATCGGCCGGTCCCAGCCGTTCGCGCGCAGCGACCGTGCGGCGGCGATCGCCGCCAGGCCGCCGCCGACGAGCACCGCTCCCCGTCGTTCGGCCGCCGAGACGCGTGACATCGGGTCCTGCTCAGTCACTGATGAGGATGGCGTGCACCGGGCAGGCCGCGGCGGCGGCGCGCACCGCCGAGTGCAACCCCGCGTCGGGTTCGGGGATCTGAACGAGTGCCTTTCCTGTCGCGTCGTCGAGGTCGAACACCTCGGGCGACTCGATCACACAGTTCGCGTACTCGCGGCAGATCCGCTGGTCCACCGTGACGTTCATATCAGGCTCCTGTTCGGTTGACTCACGCGTCCAGCGCGATGTACTTGGTCTCGAGGAACTCGTGGATGCCGTCGAAGCCTCCCTCGCGGCCCAGCCCGCTCTGCTTGACCCCGCCAAACGAGGCCGCGGGATCCGAGACCACGCCTCGGTTGACCGCGACCATGCCCGCCTCGAGCCGGCGGGCTACCCGCAGCGCATCCGTACTCGGCCCGTACACGTAGGAGATGAGCCCGAACGGGGTGTCGTTCGCGAGACGAATCGCCTCGTCCTGCGAACCGACCGTGACGAGAGGCGCTACCGGCCCGAATATCTCGGTCCGCAGGATGGCGGAGGAGGCCGGAACATCCGCGAGCACCGTCGCCGGGAAGAAGGCACCGGCGCCGCCAGGACACTGGCCGCCCGTCGTGGTCCGCGCACCGTGCCGCAGCGCCTGCGCCACGGCGACCGCGACCTTGTCGCGCTCCGCGACGGACACGAGTGAGCCGAGGTCACTGTCGGGGTCTTCGCCCGGTCCAAGGCGGAGCGCGCTCATGCGCGCCGAGAACTCGGCAGTGAAGGCCTCGACGAGCGAATCGTGTACGTAGAAGCGGTTCGCCGCGGTGCACGCGGCCCCGCCGTTGCGCATCTTCGCGGCCATCGCCGCGTCGACGGCCGCGTTGACATCGGCGCCTTCGAGAACCAGGAATGGCGCGTTGCCACCGAGTTCCATGCTGGCGCGCACGACGGTGTCAGCGCAGGCGTGCAGCAGCACACGACCGACCTCGGTCGATCCCGTGAACGACAGCGAACGAACCCGGGGATCTTGCAACATCCGGTGAACGGCCGGCGAGACCGGCACGGGAAGCACGACGTTGACCACGCCGGAGGGAACGCCCGCCCGCTCGAGCAGGTCCGCGATCGCAAGCGCGGTCAGCGGGGTCGAGGCGGCAGGCTTGAGTATCATCGTGCAGCCGGCGGCGAGTGCGGGCGCGATCTTGCGGGTTGCCATGGCGGCGGGGAAGTTCCATGGCGTGATGAGAAGTGACACGCCGATCGGGTCGTGCGTCGTGATAATCGTCTTGTCGCCAGCAGGGGACAGCCGGAAGTCGCCAGGCACCCGCACTGCCTCTTCCGCGAACCACCGGAAGAACTCGGCGGCGTAGTCGACCTCGGCGCGGGCGTCGGCAAGGATCTTGCCGTTCTCCCGCGTGATGAGCCGTGCGAACTCCTCCGCTTCGTCCTTCAGCAGCTCGAAGGCACGTCGAAGGACCTCTGACCGCTGCCGTGGCGGCGTGCCCGACCAGTCGGCGGCAGCGCGATCGGCCGCGTCGATCGCCGCCGCGCACTCGTCCCACCCGGCCGTCGCGACGTTCGCGATGAGCGCGCCAGTGGCGGGGTGCGACCCGGGCATCCGGCCGGGCCCGCCGCACCATCGGCCGTCGATGTACAGGTCGGAGAAGATCTTCATCGGTTCCTCGTGAGTCATCAGAACGGAGGCGGGCTGCCGAGCCCGGGGTCAGGAACTCCCACGAACGGGGCGGGATCGCGGGCGCACGCGGTGCCCCACTGGTCCGACTCCACGGGGATCCGGTGCCAGATACGCGGCTGCCAGGTCCGGATGTCATCGATGGGTTCGAGCGCGGTGGTGTACTCGGCGACGAAACCATTGGGATCGGCGAAGTAGGCGAAGGGGTTGTCGCCCGGGCCGTGACGTCCCGGCCCCCAGACGAGGCGGTGGCCGCGCCGCAGCAGGCTGCCGGTCGCCCGCAGGTACTCGTCGATGCCGCGGGTCTCGTACGCGACGTGATTGACGTTCGCGTGGGGGTTGGCGCTGACGGCGAACTGGTGATGTGCCGGCGATGCGCCCTTGAGGAACACCATGACGTCTTCGAGGTAGTCGCTCTTGTAGAAGCCGAGGCCGCGGTGAAAGAAGTCGACGAGTTCCGGCAGTCTCGCGGAGTTCAGCACGAGGTGGGACAGACCGACGGGCAGATGTTCCCTGGGAGCGATCGACCGTGCTCGCCGCGTGTTTGTCTCGGCGGCGATTTCGAGAGTGCGCCCCTCAACCGGGTCGAGGAACCGAAAGCCGTAGCCGCCAGCAGGAGCATCCAGCGGGCCCGGCTCGCCGAGCAACCGGACCGACGATCGAGCGAGCCGGTCGGCGTACCAGTCGACGTCCTCGCGCGTGGAAGCGGCGAACGACACCAGATCTAGCCCGTTGGCCGATGCGGCCCGAAGTCGCAGGGAGTACGGATCGGTCGATCCCGGCGCGGCCATGAACGCCGCGTCACGGTCTGACGTCTCTTCGGCCAGGCCCCATTCATCGCGGTAGAAGCTCACGCCGGCCGACAGGTCGGCCACGGCCAGCGCCACGTACCTGATGTGCGTGATCCGGCACTCATACACCTGCTGCGGCGCGGCCAGCCTGCCCGGCCGCTGCTTGTTGAGTTGGTCCGTCATGGCCTGATTCCTGAGGAGGTCGCGTCGTGGTAGCCCAGCAGGCTATGGTCGCGGTCGAGTGGGACGCTGGCGTGCTGGGCGAGCCCGACCGTGAGAATCCGCATGTCAGCCGGCGGACCCATCGCCGGCCCCGAGCCCCTCGATGACCTCGTCCGACCCCACGTCGAAGAACGCCATGATCCGGCATGGGCAGGCTTCGCCGCCCTCGATCTTCCACGGGAAGGCACCGATCACGGCCCGTCTGTTCAGCACGGTCTCGATGTCGCCGCCGACATTCTCGGCATGGATGCAGCCGTCCTGGAAGGCGAGATGGTGCATCGGGAAGATGTCCGAAGAGATCTCGCGGCCAGACATGTGGTGCACGTACTCGTAGTCGCCGCCGAAGAACTCCGAGTAGGGCATGCCGACCTTCGCCTCGAACCTGGCCAGCAGATCGGGACGCATCGTACGGATGGTGGTGTTCATGGGGTGGTCGCCAGAACCGGCGTCGATCCCCCACCACCGGATCTGCATGTCGGCCATCCACCGGGCCAGCCGAACGCTTCCACCGGGGTGCATGGTGAAGTAACGCACCAGGTCCTGCTGGGGCCGACCCTGGTAGTAGCGGTGGAAGCCCGTGTGGACGATGAGGATGTCGCCCTTGCGTACCTCGACCTTGCTGGTGATGTGCTCCGGCTCGATCAAGCCCCAGTCGCCGACATCCTGCGACACGTCGACGATCGCGCCGGCGTGGACCAGTTTGTCCAGCGGGAGCGACGCCATGTCCAGGCCGCCGTCGGTGCCGTGCATGGGCCCATCGAGATGCGTCCCGCTGTGCAGCGACGTCTCGATCTTCTGCGAGACGATCTGGTTCGTCTGCAGGTTCTGCGTGTAGTACAGCTTGCCACCCGGATACCCCACCCAGCCCGGAGTGTGGATCCCCCAGGGGTGGGTCAAGTCGACGATCCGCATTGTCTCCTCTTTCTGTTCGTGTTAGCGCATGACGCGAAGTGAGCCGATCGGCTCGACCAGTTCGCCGAGGTCGCGCTCCTCGGCGGCGGCCAACAGGTGCGCGGCAAGGACGAGGTCCTGCTCAACGCTTCCGATGCTCTTGAAGATCACGCGACCGGCTCGGTCCGGCTGCCGCAGGTGCTCGGCGAGCGTGCGAGCGCTGGCTGGGTCCCAGCCGCAGGCGACCGCATCGATGAAGTCGCCGGACTCCTTGATCGCGTCCAGGGTGTCGACGACCACCGCCGCACCCTCGAACGCATCACCGTGCAGCTCGCGATGGACCGGCTGGGTCGAGCCGATCGCCGCGAGCAGCGGGATGCCGGCGACGTCCGCCCCGGCCAGGAACGGCGTGTGGTGGGAGGACGTCGCGACATACAGCACGTCGCTGCGGCCGAGTGCCTCGTCCTGGCTGTCCGTCGCGGTGACCTGAAGGTCGAGTTCACGGGTCATCGACTCCGCGAACGCCTTCCTGTTAGCGGGCGTCGGACTGTACACCCAGGACCGGGTGACGTTCACCGCGCCGCGCAATGCCCGCAGCCCCTCGCGCGCTTCCTCGCCCGATCCGATGACGCCGACGCCGACCTCGCGCCCAGCCGCCCATGCGCGCACGGCTACCGCGGCGGTGGCGGAGGTTCGGAGGCTGGTGATGCGACGCCCGTCGACGATGCCCAGGGCCTCGCCAGTGGATTCACGGAACAGGTGAATGTGGTAATACACCCGTTGACCGACGCGATGGAACTCCTTGTAACCGCTCAGATCCAGCTCACTCAGGCAGCCAGCCAGTACGCGCATCCACGAGCGCGCGCCATTGACCTGCACGCGACCGGTGGCGACCTGATCGCGCGACAGCAGCGCCGCACTCTCGGCGGCGGCCAGACCCACCTCGACGGTAGCGAGCGTGTCCACGACATCGCCGTCGATCAGCCGGACGCCAGCGACGGCGGTCACGCGGGATTCCTTCCGACGTAGAAGAATTCGTCGGGGTCATCGGTAACCGCCAGGCCGGACGCCGCGGCAGCCGCGCGCAACGCCGACATCTGCGCTGCGCTGATACGCATGTGGGGCTGCCGGATCGGCCCGCCGTTGTAGCCGTTCAGCCAGCCCTGGTACTTCCAGTGCATCCGGGGGACGAGGCCGCTGTTGGCCACCAGCGGTGTGCAGATCGCCGCATGGGCCCGCCTGGCCGGCGCTACCTGCCAGTACAGATCCATGCCTTCGTCCCAGGTGACCGGGTTGGACAGCAGCCGGAACATCCGCGGCACCAGCGGACCCATCAGTTCGTAGTTCGACGTGCCCATGAACTGCATGGTGTAGTTGGCGATCCACGCGGGCGCGTTGAACTCCAGCGGGTCCGTCACGACCACTTCACCACTGAAGCGCTCAAACACCGCGGCGATCCCGCCGACTCCGGGGCCACCGACCTCGTTCTTGATCGCGACCACCTGCGGGATGCCCTCGACCATCTGCTCGAGCAGCGTGATCGGAAAACCGGCCGCATGCAGACGGCTAAAGTTCCACTGGTCCATCGCGAAGACGACGATGCCGAGATCGCCCGCGTCGGCAACGGCCTTGGTGAAGCCGAAGACATCCTCGGTGGTCGGCGGGTTGAAGTACAGCGGATACGACGGCATCACCAGATCGACGCCGGCCTTCGCGCCCAGTTCGACCGATGCGACGGTGTCGGCGAGGGTGGGCTGGCTCGCTTGCAGCACCGTGATGAGGTCAGCACCGGACTCCTCGACGACGATGCGAGTGAACTGATCCATCTCCGCGGGCGTGGTGCCGGCCTCGGAGACGACGAGCAGACCGGCCATGCCGTGCTCCTTCGCCCGGGCGACGTCGTGGCGGATCGCGGCCTCGTTGAGCTCGGAGAGGTCGGAGGTGAACGTCGGGCTGACACATCCGCAACACCCGCGTAGCGATGCCAGCGCCCAGGCGCGCGCCTCACCGGACTGGTACTGCGTCATTGGTTGCCTCCTGCTCGGGGCGGGACTGGGTCGGTCATTGCCGTGGGGTCGGGGCCGAGTGGCGTTTCCAGCCCTCGGCCGACTTCTAGAACGGACGACCAGGTCAGGGCTTCGAGTGCGATCGCGTCGAGCTGGATCATCCGATCCTGCTTGATGGACCTGATCTGCAGCCGCTCCCCGTTCCGCGTCGTGATTCTCCTGACGGCGACGGCGGCGAATTCGTTCGCGATCAGTACCTCGTCGTCGCCGTGGCGCGGTTGCCCGTTCACAGCATGATCCGCAGCTGGGGGAAGTCGAGCAGCACCTGATCGAGGACGACCCGGCGGCGCGTCAGCAGGAACCCGTTGTCGCCGCGAATCAGCTGATCGGTGCGCCGGCCGCTCAGGTACCTGGGCGCGTCGGACTGACGGGTGGCGATCAGCACGACGTTGGACCTGACCTCATACGCCGCCGGTGCGATCAGCCTGTGCACCCGCACGTTGCTGAGGACGTGCCGGAACCGGACCGGCGGGTTCTCACCCCACGCGGTTTCGTAGATGTCGGCGTCGAAGCGCCGGAACCACTGGGACATCAATGACCACTTCGACTCGTCGATGAGCAGCGAACGGTCGTCCCAATGAGGCTTGTACGGGCTGTCCGGGGTTCGCGGGGTCGGAACCTGGTAGGTGAAGTCGTCATCAACGAGATTCACCCATTCCGCGTAGCACCGCTCGTCGAGCAGTTCGGCCTCGAGGTACAGGAAGTCCTGAATCTCGAAGGCGGTCGCGGCGTCGACGACGGCCTTCCTCGCGGGTGCGGTGCTCGTCATCGGCCGGCCTCCCCGGGGTCGGCCATCAGCTCGTCCCAGCGTCGATGGAAGCATCGGATGGTCCTTTCGGTTCGATCGCCGTCGACGACGTCGCCCGGCCAGCCCACCTCCGGAGGAGTCGGCGCATGATGCCTGCCGCCGTCGAGAACGACCGGCAGGCCGCGCGCGACGTCACCGCGGCTGGCCTCTGAGATTCCGACGAAGTTCTCCGTGTCGTCCACCTCAAACAGGCCCGACGGTCCGTTGGTGCGGAGGTAGGCGAGCCTGGACAGCCGTGCCCAGTCGCTGTCGGCGCCGCGCGGACACAGGTACAGCCAGAGTTCCTCGCTCGTGGTCGCGTCGATCGGGTACCGGATTGTGATGCGCACGTAGCGCGCATGAAGATCGGGTCCGTCCACGTTCGTCTTGAAGTTCTCGATGAACGACATGTTCGGAAAGATCGACCCGTGCCCGACGGACAGCGCGGACATCAGCCGCGCCTGCGCCGCCGAGAGCCGGGCGTCGAACTGCGGCCACATGTCGGCCGGGTAGCCGAAGTAGTGATTGCCGTCGAGGACCAGCGGCAGCCGCTGTACCCGCATCGCGTGGCCACGCGGCGTGCACACTGTCCGCCCGGTGAACCGCGGCGCGATCTCGTCCGCCAGCTTGACGAGGTCCCGTTCCGTCGCGAACAGGCCGAGTTCGAACGCCGACGCATGGGTGATGGCGGTGTGATAACCGTCACCGGAGAGGTTTTCGCCCTCGGTCTTCCAGTTGGCCCGCACGACGTTGCGAACGGGCGTGCCGACGACTTCCAGGCCCTCGGGATACTTGTCGAAGACCGCCTGGAGGTACCACGTGATGTCACCGAGGTACTCGGCCAACGGTTCAGCATCGCGATCCCAGGTCGCGAAGACAAGGCCGAAGACCGTGTCCACCTGCGCGGGCGCGTACAGCGGCAACCGCGACTTGTCGATGCCGCCAGGGCCGTAGACATCGCGCTGGTACGTGACTCCGCGCAACTCGCCGGTGTTCGCGTACGTCCATCCGTGGTAGCTGCAGCGGAAATGCGACGCGTTGCCGCTGTCGGCCCGGCAGAGCGGCACGCCGCGGTGGCGGCAGCTGTTGAGCAAGACCCGCACGTCGCCGTTCTCGTCGCGAACGACGATGACCGCGTCACGGCCCATTTTCCTCAGCACATAGTCGCCTGGCTCCGGTATCTCACTCTCATGGGCCAGGAACTGCCAGCAACGGCTGAAGATCCGCGCCATCTCGAGATCGAACAGCTCCCGGTCGGCCCAGCGCGCTCGGTTGACCTGCCCGGCGCGTTCTTCGACTGCGGTCATTGGACTCCTTCCTTCTTGTAATACATACTACGTATGACTAATCGAGGCAAGCTCTACTCGGATCAAGGCGGCGAAGTGCGCAGACATGGACGGTTGACCTGGTTCGCACCCGAAGACCTGGACGCGGACCAAAGGCGGCTGCACGAAGAAATCAGCAGCGGGCCGCGGGCGAGCGGCGGCTCGCCTTTCCCGTTGACTGACGAGCGGGGCCGGCTCGAAGGGCCGTTCAACGCGATGCTGGTCCACCCGGGAATCGGGGGTGCCGTCCAGGCGCTGGGTGCACGGATTCGCTACGGCTCAGCCCTTTCTGATAGAGAGCGCGAACTTGCGATCCTCCGCGTCGCCGCTCTTGGCCACAGCGAGTTCGAGTGGTACGCCCACCAGCGGGTCGGACGAGCCGTCGGGCTCAGCGACGTGGAGATGAGCGGCGCCGCGGCAGGTACCGCCGCGGACAGCCTCTCGACCGCCGAAGACACGGTGCTGGACGTCGTGACGGGGCTCGTCGCCGACGGTGATCTTGACGACGCCTCGTTCGCGCACGCCGAACAGGTCCTGGGCACACGCCGGCTGGCCGACCTCGTGGCACTCGTCGGCTACTACCAGCTTCTCGCGCTGTCCCTTCGGGTGTGGCGCACTCCGCTGCCGGCTGGCGAGGACGTCACGATCGGCTGACCTGGACGGCAAGCGCGGGCGGCACGGGCTCAGGAGAGCAGCCCTCCGTCGATCCGCAGGATCTGCCCGGTGATCGCGCCGGCGCTCTTCGAGGCAAGGTAGTAGTAGGCGTCGGCCAGCTCATCCAGTCGTGCGCCACGACTGAGCAGGGTGCGCCCGGCGATAGCGCGGGCAAGCTCGTCCGCGTCGGTCACCACGCGCCGCTGCCGACCGCCCGGCTCGTGAACGGACAGGTCAGTCGCGACGCCTCCCGGAGCGACGCCGTTGACCCGAACGGGCGCGAGGTCCCGCGCCGCGGCCTTCACCAGTCCCGCCCCGGCGTGCTTCGAGGCGACATAGGCCGCGCCCGCCCCGTTGCCCCGGACGTCGAATGACGCGTCGGACAGCGTCAGCACCGCGCAACCACCCGCCGTGGCGAGGGCAGGCGCCGCCGCGTGCAGCGCGAGCGCGTATCCGAGCACGTTGACGTCCGTGACGTACCTGACCCGGGCGGCGAGTTCCTCGAGCGGCAGGTCACCGCCCAGCCGCAGGCCCCCGTCGTGCACGCCGGCATTGGCGACCAGCACGTCCAGGCGGCCGCCCGGCGCGGCGTGCGAGACGGCCTCGCGGTGATCGGCGGGATCGGTGACATCGCCCCGCACGCAGGCGACGTCCCAGGCCGGAGCGTCCCGGTCGAACACCAGGACGTCGTCACCGACGTCCTGGAATCGTTTCGCTACCGCGGCCCCGATTCCCGACGCTCCGCCAGTAACCAGAACTCGCCTCGTCGTCATGTCGCGTCCGACCAGGGGATGTCAAGCACCGATGCCAGCGTGCGGGCCAGGATCCCCGCGGCGGCGTCGACCTTCCAGTCGTTTCGCTTGAGTGGATGCGCCCGTGCCCCCCACTGGGCGGTGAGCGCCCGCAGTTCATCCGTCGTCCGTGGCGGCCGGGCGAGCAGCCGGGCTTCCAGCTTGGGCAGCCGGATCGGTTTGGGCGCGACCGCTCCCAGCACGAGTCTGGCTCCGCGCAGCTCTCCCGCGCCGGCTCGGTCCACGCCGACGGCGGCGGACACGACGGCGAAGTCGCCGGTGTACAGCGCCAGCTTGTCGAAGCCGTAGCGCCACGACTGCGCGCCCGGCGCCACGACCACCTCGGTGATCAGCTCGTCATCGCGCAGACTGGTTTCGCCGGGCCCGCTGAACAGCTCGTCGATCGGCAGTTCACGCTCGCCGCGGACGCTGCGCACCACCGTGTGCGCGTCCAGTGCCAGCAACGTCGTCGCCAGGTCGGACGGCGTGACCGCTTGGCAGCGATGCGCGCCGATCACCGCGTGCTGAAATCGGTGGTCACCCTCGACGGCGTAGCACGGACATGTCGGGCCGCCGCGCTTATAGCAGGTGAAGTCGTTGCGGTAGAACCAGCACCGCTTCTCCTGGCAGAGGTTGCCGGCGACGGTCGCCATCTCGCGCACCTGATGGGACGCGATGCGGCGGGCGGTCTCACCAAGTACACCATCCCAGGTCGACCCGTGCTTCTCGGCGAGCACGGCAAGGCGAACGGCCCCACCGATCCGCGCGTTCCCCGCGTCATCGATTCGTGTCCGGCCCAGTGATCGGACGAGCGTGACATCGACGAGCGTGCCCAACGCCTGCTTGCCACGCCGCTGGCCAGGGACAAGGTCGGTTCCCCCGCCGATGGGGCGAGCACCGGCCGTGGCGACCTGCTGCAATGCCTGGGTTTCTGTCGCGGGTTTCATGACCCGCTCGGCGGCGACGGGATCGGCGGTGCGGGCCAGCTTGGTGCCGTAGCGGTCGAGCACTGCGTGCACGCCGCGCGGATAGGCAGCGCGGATAAACGCGACTTGCCACCGGTCAGGCCGGCGCCAGATGTGGTACGAACGCCGCTTCGTCCGCTCCAGCTCACGCCGGGCGTTGAGGACCTTGTCCGGCGTGAAGGGGGCCTCACGTAGCCGCAGCCCGGTCGCGTGTGCGATCGCGTTGCCGACGGCGGCCACCGTCGGCACCAGGACGATCTCGCCGATTCCCTTCGCGCCGTACGGCGCCTTCGGGTCACCGCCGGGCACGAACAGCGTTCGGATCCGCGGCGCGTCGAGAGCCCGCATGAGCGGGTAACTGAGGTAAGAGCCGTTGATCATCCGGCCGTTCTCGTACAGGAGCTCCTCACCGAGAGCCGCGCCGAGACCCATGACGACTCCACCGATGACCTGGCTCTGCGCCAGGAGGGGGTTCAGCACCGTTCCCGAGTCGTGCGCCGCCACATAGTCGACGATCCGCACCATGCCGGTGTCCGGGTCGACTTCGACCTCGACCGCGTGGGCGGCAAAGGAGTACGCGCCGGAGATGTTGCCGGTGCCGGTGTGCCAGTCCATCTCCTCGACATCGGCCGTGTACTCGTGCTCGATCGCGAGGGGACCCTGTTCACGCGTCCGGCGCATGACGTCCGCGATTGACAACGCGGCGCCGGACCCGTGCACCCGGCCGTCACAGAACTCGAGGAGCTCGACCGGCACGTCAAGGACCGACGCCGCGCGTTTGCGCAGCTCGGCACGCACCGATGCGACGGCACCGAGCGTCGCGTGGGCACTCATGTACGTCCCGCGCGTGGACCACGCGCCGAGGTCGGACGGCGTTTCGAGCGAGTCCATCATGACCACGCTGACGGCTTCGAGCGGTACGCCGAGCTCATCGGAGACGACCTGGGCGAGCATGGTCCGCTGGCCGGTGCCGGCGTCGGCGCCGCCGAACCGCAGCTGAACATGGCCGGTCTCGTCGACGATGACCGCGGCACTGCTCTTGTTGGCTCCCGGATACACGTAGGCGCCCGAGACCTGGATCGCCGCGGCCACGCCCACCCCCCGTCCGCTACCGCGCAAGTCCTTCTTGCGCTGCCAGCCGATCGCGTCGCGGGCAGCGTGCAGGCACTCGACAAGTGCGGCGGAGCCAAGCTGGTAGCCGACGTGGGTGCGCTGGCCGGCCCGGTTGGCATTGCGGATCCGGAACTCGAACGGATCGATGCGAAGGCGTTCGGCCAGTTCGTCCATCGCGGACTCGACGGCAAATGTCGCTTGCGGGTTTCCGTACCCACGGAACTGGCCACCGGGATGGGTGTTCGTGTAGATCAAGCTGGCATCGAACGAGACGTGCGGCACCACGTACAGCGACGCCAGCGCGCCAGTTCCCGCGCCCATGACGGAGGGACCGGAGTGATTGAATGCCCCGTTCTCTACGATGACCTCGGCATCGCGAGAGATCAGTCGACCGTCGGCCGTCGCCGACGCCGTCATGGTGATATCGAACCTGTGACGGCTCTTGGTGGTTTCGAACTCCTCGTCACGCGACAGGATCAGGCGGACCGGGCACCCCGCCTTCATGCTGAGCGCCGCCGCGACCGCCTCGAACTCCCCTATCTTCGACTTCGAGCCGAAACCGCCGCCGACGGCGACCTCGTGGACGACGATGCTCTCCCGGGGCAGATCCAGAACGTGCGCGAGTTCCTTCTCGACGAAGTACGGCGCCTGCGTGGCGACCCAGACATGGAGCTGCCTGGTCTTGTTGTCCCAGCTGGCGATCACGCCGTTGGTCTCCATGCACGCGTGATTCTGCCGAGGGAAGATGTACCGGCCGGAGACGGTCACCGATCCCGGCCCGGCCGGCGGCGCCGCGCCGAAGTCCTGACCGAACGCGAGTGCGACGTTGCCCGCGTGCTCGTCATGGACGAGGGGTGCGCCAGCGCGCAGGGCATCCTGGAGGCCGGTCACTGCGCGAAGTCGCTTGTACGTGACCTTGAACCGCGCGAGCGCCGCCCGCGCCTGCTCCGGCGTCCGCGCGGCGACACCGGCGATCTCCTCCCCGACGTACCTGACCTTGCCGCGCGCCAGCACGGTGCGGTCCGCGAGCGGTCCGCCATGGTGGATGTAGTGCCGGCCGGGAAGGTCATCGGCCGTCACCACCGCGACGACGCCGGGACTTGCGAGCACGTCACCGACATCGATCCGCTTGATCAGCGCATGCTGGTGCGGGCTACGCAGAATCGCGGCGTGCAGCAGGCCCGCGGGGCGGACGTCGTCGGTGAACACCGCCAAACCAGCGGTCTTCTCGAACCATTCGACGTTCGGCAGAGCGGCACCGAGCTGGGTGCCGTGACGCTCGGGAGCGACAGTCACTGCGTGCTTGCCTTCCATCGGTCGATGTGATGGGGGTCCTGCGTGTCATCCGCCGAGGCCGCGTCACGGATCGCGTCGACGATGCCTTGATAACCGGTGCAGCGACAGACGTTGCCCGAGATGGCGTGCCGCAGTTCCCGCTCGTCGGCGGGGATGCCCTGCCGCAGCAACGCCACGCCACGGACGATCTGCCCGGGGGTGCAGAACCCGCATTGAAAAGCCGCGCGACGCGCGAATGCCCGCCGCAGCTCGGCGGCCTCGCCGACCAGGCCTTCCACGGTCTCGACGTCGCCGCTCACGCGGCAGGCCAGCACGATGCAGGACAGCACCGGCCGCCCGTCGACCAGGACGGTGCATGCACCGCACTCGCCGCGGCCGCAGGCCTCCTTGGTGCCCGTCAGGCCGGCCGTGGTACGAAGGACGTCGATCAGCCTGGTCTGCGGGGGCAGCGCCGTCTCGTCAAGTTCGAGGCTGCCGTTCACACGCATTCCAGGTACCTCCGCAACGCGAAGAGCGCGGCCGCGTTTCCGCCCAGCACGGCGGCCTCGTCAGCTGGCGCTAGAGCGAGCGAGCGCACCGTGTCGATGCCCCGGCTGGCGGCGAACGGCACGGGCGGGCCGTCGGTTCCGTAGCAGATCTGTCGCGGGCCGACGGTATCCAACGCGAGTCGAAGGGGACGCGGACCGAAGGTGACCGTGTCCAGGTAAAGGCGTTCGACGTAGTACGACGGTGGGCGTTCCAGTTTCACCGGTCCCCAGGGGCCGAGCGGTGCGTAGTCCCGCAACTCGTGGCCGAAGTCGAGCCGGTCGGCGAGCATGGTGATCGCACCTTCCGCGTGAGAGCACAACAGCCTGACGCCAGGGAACCTCTCCGCGACGCCGGTCAGGATGAATCTCGTCAGCGTCAACGTGGTGTCCAGCGGCCGGCCGCAGACCTCGCCCAGCCGATAGGACGTCATGTGTTCCTGCCCGACCGTCACCCCGCCCGGATGGATGAAGACGGCGACACCCAGACCCGCGACGAGTTCCCAGAACGCCGGCGGAACGCTGTCCAGGTAGCGCCCTTGATCGCTGGTGGGGATGGCGAAGCCGGCGAGGCCGAGGTCGCTGATCGCGCGTTCAGCCTCGACGAGATGTTCGCGGCCTCGCCACGGCGTTACCGACGCGAGACCGGTGATCCGGGTGTGGTGTTCGGCGGCGAGCGCGGCCAGGTGGTCGTTGTACTCGCGCGCGGACGCGATGTCACCCAGGTCGCGATCGCCGTACCAGATGTGCGGGTCGGAGATCACGGTGACATCGATGCCCGCCTCGGCCTGTCGCTGGAAGACGACGTCGAGGTCGAACATGTCGACCGGCAGGCGGCCGCTAGTGGCCCAGGCGGGCGGGAAAAGGTGACTGTGACAGTCGACGATCAACGGAGATCATCTCCTTCCTGGATACCGGTTAGCCGATCGAAATGCCGCGGGAGACGGTCTTGATCTCGGTGAACTCCTCGACGCCCGCCAGCCCCCACTCCCGGCCAAATCCGCTCTGCTTCACCCCGCCGAAGGGCATGTCGGCCTCGGTGATGCTGCCGCCGTTGATCGCGACCATGCCGGCGTCGATACCCGCCGCGATACGCTCGCCGCGTTCGCGATCGGCCGACCACACGTAGCCGGCGAGCCCGAACGCGGTTCCGTTGGCGGCGGCCACCGCGTCCTGCTCGTCCTGGTAGGGCTGAACAACGAGGACAGGACCGAAGAGCTCTTGCTGTACGAGCGGATGTGACCGCTCGACGTCGGCGATCAAGGTCGGCGGGTAGAAGAAGCCCGGCCCGTCGATCGGCTGCCCCCCGCACACCAGGCGTCCGCCCTGGGCGAGACCGTCGGCGACCATGGCGTGTACCCGCTCACGGTGCGAAGAGCTCACGAGCGGACCCATGAAGGTGTCCGGGCTGTACGGGTCACCGACGGACACCGCGGCCATCCCGGCGGCGGCCAGTTCCACACAGTCGTCGTAGCTATGGGCGGGGACGAGCAGACGGCTGGGCAGGATGCAGCTCTGCCCGGCGTTAAAGCACGCGGCCGCGGCGGCCAATGGCACGATCCGCTCGAGGTCGACGTCGTCGAGCACCACGTTCGGCGATTTGCCGCCGAGTTCGAGATGCACTCGCTTCAGCGTGTCCGCGGCGCCGGCCATGACTCGTTTGCCTGTGGCTGTGGAGCCGGTGAAGCTGACGAAGTCAACGCGCGGGTCGTCCACCAGCAGCTTGCCCAGGGAGTGGTCGGAGGAAGCGACGATATTGACGACGCCCGCCGGGATGTCGGTCTCCTCGGCAATCACACGGCCGACGAGGTTGATCGCGAGCGGGGTGTCCGGCGCGGGCTTGAGCACGACGGTGTTGCCCGCGGCCAGCGCACCGCCCACCTTCGCGAGCGGAATGTCGAGTGGGATGTTCCACGGCGTGATCGCCGCGACCACCCCGACCGGCACGCGCTGAAGGCGGCGGTCGTTGCGGCCGCCAGCCCGCGCATCGGGCAGCGCAGAGCTCACCGTCGCGTTGAGCGCGGCGCCGGCGAGATAGCCGAGCTTGCCGATGACCTCGTCCACGTGAACGGAAGCGGTCAACCGCAGCGGTGCGCCGAGTTCGGTGATCACGGCCAACCGAAGTTCCTCGGCGTGCCGGCGGAGCCCTTCCTGAAGCTGACGCAGACAGCGTGCGCGCAGCTCCGGATCCGTGCGCCACGGGCTGTCCAGGAACGCTCGATGGGCCGCGCCCACAGCCCGGTCGAGTTCGGCCGGGGTCCCGTCGCAGACCTCACCCGCCGGCGAACCCACAGTGGGGTCGATGTTGGCGAATCTGCCGGCGGTGGACACCAACTCACCGTCGATGAGCATCCGGTGCTCGACGGACAGCTCCGCCGTGCGCAAGCGGCCGGCTGCCGCCGGCACAGGACCCAGGATGTCCAGGAGGACAGCGGGCAGATGGGCGATGTCCGCGCGGGGGTCGCGGGATACGGATTGCGTCGTCATGAATGCGCTTCCATTGGTCGGGTCAGGATTCGCGAGGCTGGCCGGTCAGAGAACCTTCGCGAGGAAGCTCCGGGTCCTCGGGTTCCGCGGATGGTCGATAACGCTGCGCGCCGGTCCTCGCTCGACGATCATTCCGTCGTCCATGAACACGACGGTGTCGGCGACCTCCCGGGCGAACCCGATCTCATGGGTCACGACGACCATCGTCATGCCGTCGTTGGCCAGGTCGCGCAGCACCTGCAGCACCTCGCCGACCAGCTCAGGGTCCAGAGCTGACGTGGGTTCGTCGAACAGCATCACCTTCGGGCCCATCGCCAGCGCCCGCGCGATCGCGACCCGCTGCTGCTGCCCGCCGGAGAGCTCGCGAGGGTACCGGTTCGCCTTGTCGGAAAGGCCGACGCGCTCCAGCAAAGCCAAGGCCTGCGCACGCGCCTGGTTCTTCGGCTCGCCGAGCACGTCGACCGGGCCGACCATGACGTTCGCAATCGCGGTCATGTGCGGGAACAGGTGAAAGCGCTGGAACACCATGCCGAGCGAGCGTCTCTGGTGGCAGACCTCGGCTTCGGCCAGGACGCGCAGGTGGTCGCGCGTCCGCCGGTAGCCGATCAGCCGGCCGTCGACGGTGATCTCACCCGCGCTGGGTACTTCGAGGTGATTCATGCAGCGCAGCATGGTGCTCTTACCTGACCCGGACGGACCCAGGACGCAGCAGACCTCGCCCTCCCGGACCTCGAGGTCGACGCCGTTGAGCACCGGCAGCGTCCCGAACCGCTTGTGCAATCCGCGGACGATGATCATCGGCTTGGTCCGCGGTTCGGCCAGGTCGCGGGGTTCGACGTCACGGGCTGCCGTCATCTCGGCCCCCCGGCCGACCGCACGTGGTCGAGGTGCCTGGCCAGTCGATCGGTGGCTTCCACCAGGAGCGTCTGTGAGGCCGCCAGGGACATACGCACGAATCCCTTTCCTGAAGGGCCGAAAGAGGATCCGGCGGTGATCGCCACGTGCTCGTGCTCGAGCAGGCTCAGCACGAAGCCGGTATCGTCCGGCTGGGCGTCGCGGATGTCCAGCCAGAGGTAGAAGGCACCCTCGGGGCCGGACACGTCGATGCCTCGCTCGCGAAAGCGCGCCACCACGGCGTCGCGGCGGGAGCGGTACTGCCCGATCATGTGCTCCTGGTACGCGGTAGGTCCCGTGACCGCCGCGATGGCGGCGTGCTGGCCCGGCGCGCTGACGCCGAGGACAAGGGGCTCCTGCGCCTTGGCGAGCAGACCCGAGACGGCCGGCGTACCGACGACGTACCCGATGCGCCAGCCCGTCATCGCATGCACCTTCGAGAAGCTGAACACCGAGACCACGTCGGCGTCCGGGTCGATGGCGGCGGGGCTCGTCGGCGGGCTGCCGAAGTACAGCTGGTCGTAACACTCGTCGGAGATGATCCACGCCTGGTACCTGGTCGCGAGGGTGACGATCGCTTCGACGGTGTCGCGCGGCGTGACCGTTCCGAGCGGGTTCGACGGGCTGTTGAGGACGACGGCCTTGCAGCCCTCGCGCAGCAATTCCTCGATTTCCGCCGGTCGGGGATGATGGCCGTTGTCCGGCTGCAGTGAATACGTCGAAACCCGCAGCCCCAGCAGTGCCGCCATGGACCGGTAGTTCGGCCACCCCGGGTCGGGAAGTGCGATCCGGTCACCCGCATCGAGGATCGTCGCCAGGGCATTGAACAGCCCCTGGCCGCCACCGTTGGTCACGACGATGTCATCCGGCCGGGCCGTGATCGCGTTGACCCGCTCGAGTTTGGCGGCGAGTCCCTCTTGCAGGGCACGAAGGCCCGACGTCGGGGGGTATTGGGTCAGCCCGGCGCGGATGGCCCTGACGGCGGCTCGCACGACGTGCGGTGCGGCGGTGAAGTCAGGCTCGCCGATCTCAAGGTGGATCGCATCAGGGATCTGGTTGGCCAGATCCATGATCTTGCGGGCTCCGGATTGCTGAACACTGGTCGCCAGCCGGGAACTCGGCGGCGCGTGGTTGCGGGCCGAAGCACTCGCGATTGTCACGTCAGATCCTTTCGAGACGAACATCGACCACGGCACAGGAGCCCTGCGACACCGCCTGGCGCGCGTTCTTCAGCGCCTCGCGCAACTGCCAGGGTTCGGTGACGGCCACCCCGAAACCGCCGCACGCGGTGGCGACGGCGGCGAAGTCAACCGACTCCTTGAACACCGTCCCGGTGAAGTCGTTCTGCTCCACCGACGCACCGTCAGGGAAGAGCAGGTGGACCGGGAACTTCGACGCGCGGTAACCCTGGTTGTTCAGCACCACCGTCATGAACGGCGCTCGCACGTCCCGGGCGGTCCAGAGCGCCGCCAATGGCGCGGAGAACATGAACGTGCCGTCGCCGCAGATCGCCACGACCTCTCGCTCCGGCTCGGCGAGCTTCACACCCAGTGCGGCGCCCATGGCCCAGCCGAGACCGGCGGCACCGATGGCGTGAATCGTGCCGGGCTCGGTGCGGCGAAGGTGTTCACGCACCAGCATGTCGTTGGTGGTTGCCTCTTCTATGACGACGCAGTCCGGTGGGAGCAGGTCGTTGAGCTCGGACATGACGATCTCCGCGGCGATCGGCGTCTGCTCGGCGAGAATCGCGAGGCGCTGCGCCCGGGACTTCGTTCGCGCCGTCTTCGCCTCGGTCAGCCCCGCGTAGCGAGCGCTCCATCGCTCCCGGTCGTCGGGAGTGGACCCCGAACGAACCGAGTCGAGCAGCTGCCAAAGAGCCTTCGAAGAGTCGGACTGGATGGGTAGATCGACGGCGAAGCTCCAGTTCACCATGGTGGGTTTCACGGGATCGAGGTCGATCTGGACCACGCGGGCATCCTCCGGGGGCTGCCGGTTGAGTGGCACCCACGGGACCTCACTGTCGACGATCAGGACGAGATCGGCCCGGCGCAGCAGCTCCGCGGCGTGCGCGTCGTCTTCGATGTAACAGGGATGATCGCTGGGCAGATTCAGCACCTCGCGTGAGTCGCAGACCGGGATGCCGACGAGCGACGCGAGCTGGTTCAGCGCGGTCACCGCGGCATGATCACGGCCCGTGCGCGACGTGATAAGCACCGGCCGCTCGGCTTGGGCAAGCCACTGCGCCGCTGTCGAGATCGCATCACGGCAGGCCGGCGGAGTGACAGGTGCGCGGTGTCGATGCAGGTCAGGGAACCGCACACCGTCCTGCGGTGCCATGAGCACCTCGCGTGCGATGGTGAGATAGACCGGGCCCGCGGGTCCGGACTTCGCCACCTGGAAGGCGCGCGGCAGCAGGTGCGCCAGCGCCTCAGGCACCGTCAGCTCCTCGGCCCACTTGACGTAGTTGCGCACGATGCCGACCTGATCTGGTTGATCCTGCTGCCAGTGGACGGCGATGCTGCGACCGCCAGGAAGCGATCCGTCGAAGGTTCGCGGAGACCGTCCAGCGATGATGACGACGCCGGAGTTCGTGCGCTGCGCGTTGTGCAATGCGGCACCGAGCGCCTGGGTGCCGACATCGACGTGGACGATGACTACCTGCGGGCGGCCGGTACGCATCCAGTACCCCTGGGCGGCGGCCATCGCGACACGCTCGTCGGGGCATACCTGCACGCGCGGCGCGGGCAGGCCCTGCCTGCGGAGCGCGACCACCGCCTCTTGGATCGGAGCTGTGTCCGTTCCCGGGTTGAGGAAGATCCAGTCCACACGCTGCGCGACCAGATGTTGGACCAGCGCCTCCGCGGTGTTCGCGGCGGTCACGAGCTGCGCGGACGGCGCGGAGAGTGACGTAGTCATGAAGAAAGGGCTCCTGGATAAAGCGTGTGAAGTAGTCCGGGGTCAGCTGCGCCGTGCGTAGTAGCGCTCGAGGGCGCCCTGTCCGATCGTCGCGAGCGACGTCAGGAACAGGTACCAGAGGCTGGCGACGATGAGCAGCGCCGGAACCCGGTAGTTCGCGTTGTAGATGTTCTCCGCCGAGAACAGCAGTTCACCGACGGAGATCGCCGAGACCAGCGACGTGCCCTTGAGCATGGTGATGAACTCGTTGCCGGTCGGCGGAATGATCAACCGGACCGCCTGCGGGAGCGTAATCCGGCGCAGCATCCGGATTCTGGTCAGGCCTAGCGCCGCCGCGGCCTCGTGCTGGCCGCGGTCCACGGACTGCATGCCCGCTCGGATGATCTCGGACATGAACGCGCCCTCGGCCAGGGTGAGACCGATGATGGCGGCGGTGAGCGGGCTGATCACCTTGTTCGTGTCCCACGCGCCGATCGGCCCGAGGCTCAGTTTCGGGAACAGCAGTGCGAGGTTGTACCAGAAGATCAGCTGCACCAGGACGGGCACGCCGCGAAAACCCCAGACGTAGGCCGTCGACAGCGCGCGCAGGACCCGGCTGGTCGCCTGCCCCATCAGCGCGCTGACGAGGCCGACGACCACGGCGAGGGCCATGCAGACGACGGCCAGCCACACCGTCGTCCAGACACCGCGCAAAATCGCGGGGCTGAACAGATAGGTGCCGACCGTGCCCCAGCTCAATTGCTGATTGCGGGCGAGCGAGTTCGTGAGGAGCGCCGCGATCACCAGCACGCCCGCGCCGAGCACCACGTCCAGCAACGGGAAGGGGCGGACGACGCGCACCGGCCGCGCTTCACGCACCGGTGAATCCGCCGGTCGCGGGTCGGACGCAGGATCCGGCTCGCGTCGCTTGCTGAGCTGCCGGGGCAATGGGAACGTCGACACTTGGCTCCTCACATCGGGCGGGCCCATCGGGATGTGCTCTCCCGCCGCGGTTCTGCGCCGCTTAGGCGGCAGGCTTGGTCGGCGGGTTGAGGGTCACGTCGGTGTAGCCGAGATCCTGCAGGCCCCACTTGGCGAGAAGCCTGGAGTAGGTACCGTTCGCGATGAGGGTCTTGAGGCTCGATGCGTACGCGGCGGCTAGCCCTGAGTCCGACTTGCCGACCGCGATTCCCGCCAGGCCAGCGCCGTAGACGGCATCGGGCACCGCTGCAAACGTAGACGGGTTGGCTTTCGCGGTAGCGAGCGCGCCGGCGGCGTCGAGGGCCATCGCGTCGACCCGGTTGCTCTGCAGCGCGACGAAGTCGTTTCCGTTGGTCTGGACGATCTTGATCGGCGAGCTACCGCATTGCTGCTGCTCGGTCTGCAGCGGAATCAGGTTCGAACTGCCCTGCGCCACACCGACGGTCTTCCCGCAGAGATCCTGGATCCCCTTGATTCCCGTGGGGTTGCCGGCCCGCACCAGCAGTCCGGTTCCGATCTTCATGTACGTCACCATGTCCAGCTGCTGTTCCCTGGCCGCGGTTATGGTGAGGCTGCTGATCCCGGCGTCGAACCGGCCGTCAGCCAGGCCGACGACGATACTCGGGAACTGGACCACGTTGATCTTCGGCGTCAGGCCGAGTTGCTTCGCGACCGCGGTGATGATGTCGATGTCGAAACCAACCGGAGCCGTCTGGCCCGGTGCGATCGTCTCGTACGGCGGGTTGCCGCTCGCGGTGGCGATGACGATCGTCCCCGAGCCGCGGTACTTGGCGGGGACGAGAGACGAAACCGGCTGCGGCTTGCCGGAACTCGCGGAGCCTGACCCGCCGGCGCTGGCGCTGCCGCATCCGGTCATGAGCAGGGCGGCGACGAATGCCGCTGACAGGCAGGACGTAACGCGAAGAGAACGGCGCTTTGGCATGAGACCTCCAGGCAAGATGCGGATGGCTCACACCTGCGTCCCGGACGCCGCGACTACTCATCTCCGCGCTAGCGGGTATTTGGTATTTGTAGTACCAAGACGTTACAGACAAGGTCAAGCACCGTCAAGACCTGGTGATCCATCATCCAGGGTGGTGCTGATGATGCTGGTGGTGGGCACTAACATGCTCGGCCAAGCGGGCCAAGGCCCTTATCTCCGAACGGATGGTGTGATACGTGACGATCGTCATCGCAGCCCGGCGCGTGGTGACCCGCGCCGACCTGACCCCGGTAGACCACGCGGCCGTCAAGGTCGTCGATGGCCGCGTGGCCGCCGTCGGCCCCCGGGCGGACTTCACGTCCGTCGACCTCGACCTGGGCGAGGCGACGATCATCCCCGGCATGATCGACGCCCACGTGCACCTGTCGAGTGACTGCTCCCCCACCATGGGCTACCGGCCAGGCGAGGAGCAGCCGGAGGCGTCCGCGGTGCTGCGGATCGTGTCGAACGCGCACGCGTTCCTGCGGGCCGGGGTGACGACCGTGCGGGATCTGGGCACCGAGCGAGGGCTGGCGGGCTTCGTTCGGGACCGCGGTTCCTGTGGCATCCCGATGGCGCGGATCGTGACCGCGAACCAGCCGATCACAATCACCGGCGGGCACTGCGCCTACATGGGCATGGCCTGCGACAGCATCGACGACCTGCGGCGCGCGATCCGCGCCCACGCCGCGCAGGGCTCGAACTGGATCAAGGTAATGGCCTCGGGCGGTTTCAGCAACCCGCGGCGCGCCGAAGGCGACGCGGTGTACCGGCCGCTGTTCAGCGACGAGGAGATGCGGTTCATCATCTCCGAGGCGCACGCGAACGGCATGCCGGTCGCCGCGCACGCGCAAAACAAGGCCAGCATCGAACAGGCGTTCCGGGCCGGTGTGGACACGATCGAGCACGCATCGTTCTCGGCCCGCCCGCACGCGGCAGTGGACGAAAAGCTGGTCGCGGAGATCGCCGCCGCGGGCACGTACGTGGTGCCGACCGCCAACAACTACTGGCTGACGACCGGTGTGCCGTGGGCGCCGCTTGAGGTCGCGCTGGCCAACCTGCGCCGCCTGTACGACCTCGGCGTACGGTTGGTGGCAGGCACCGACATGGGCCTTGACACCACCACGCCAGGGCTCTACGCCGAGGGCCTGATGGTCTTCGAGGAGATCGGCATGGACCGGCGGGACATCCTCGGCGCGGCGACACACCTGGCCGCGGAAGCGATCGGCCTCGGCTCGGAGGCTGGCCAGATCGCGCCGGGCCGTCCCGCGGACCTCGTGGCGCTGGACGGCGACCCGCTCGCCGACCCGACCGCGTACCGCCGGGTCAGCTTCGTGATGAAGGATGGCCGGCGCTGCGTCTGAAACCCGCCGAGAGCACATCACGATATAACGTGTTGCCAGCATGCCGTTCGGAGCGAAAAAGCTTGTCCCAAATTCTCGTTTGACAATTGTTGCGAGACTTGCCAGATATGCGACTATTGCCGCATGGGGAGACTGGGGCGCCGGTTGGCGTTGATGTTGTTTCTTATTGGTGGGATTACTTTTGTCTTTGCGCTGATCCGGTACCGGCAATGGCTTCTGCATCGGCCACTGGACTGGTGGGTCGCGATATTCACCATTTTCGGGTCCGTGGCGGCCCTGGCCGGGTTGATGCCACGCGGGGACCGCACGGGGATCGCGCGCTTCCTCAGGAGGCCGCAGCCGCCCACTGCCGACGAAATCGCGACCGCGAGAAAGAACTTGCACGCGGCGCTGAGCGGCGCCTGGAGCGACGATCTATCCGAGGTCTACGAAGACGAGCCGATGCACGTGCGATTTACCGTATGGCCGCCCGACGCCGACCAATTTCAAGCGGGCGACTTCGAGAGCGTCGCCGAGGCCTTCGCGCGCGAACCGCGATACCGCCGGGTCGTACTCGGTACCGCCGGATCGGGCAAGAGCGTTCTCATGGCCGAATTGCAGCGCAAGCTCGTCGAGGCGCCGTCCGAGCCGGACGATCCGCCCAGGGTTTTCGTCAGGTGCGTCGGGTTCTCTTGCTGGATACGTTCGGCTTCCGGTTGCGGGCCGCCGGCTACCCGGCCTACGCGCTCGCCGCCGCCGACGAGGCGGTCAACGCTCGCTCCAGGGCGGTGTCCCGGCCGTGCGAAGCCGACGGTCCGGCGGACACGGCGCTGCTGCGGCTCACGGCGGCCGCTGATCTCCTGGCGGGGCGACAGCCTGCGCCGGCTCAGGAGCCGACATCGTCGCCGGCGCCGTCCGGGTGAGCACCGCCACCGCCGCGCACAGGGCGACGAAGGACGCGGCTCCGACGGTGAGCCGGAGCGCGTCCTCCGTGAAATATTCATCGAAAATCCAGACGCTGAGCGCGATGCTCACAATGGGGTCGACGATGACAAGGAACGGCTGGGACACGCTGAGCGGGCCCGCGTGCAGCGTTGCCTGCTGGAGGACCTCCGTGGCCAGGCCGGCCACCGCCAGCGCGTACACCGGCCAGTGCGTGAACAGGCCCGCCACGCCGAACTGGGACAGCGTTTGCGTCATGGTCTTGATGAACGTGGCCACAAGGGCCCACATCGCGGCGGTGGCCGTGCCGAGCAGGGCCGCCCGGCGGGCCGGAGGACCCCGCGTGCCCAGCAACGCCAGCGCGGCCGCGCTTCCCGCGACGGTGGCGCAGGCGGCGATCCAGGCTCGGCTGTCAGGGAACGAATGCCCGCCCTGGGGCTCTGACGTGGCCAGGAAGACCGCGAGCGACGCGCAGGTGACCACCGCGGCCCACCACGTGACCGGGCGGATCCGCTGCCGCAGCCAGGTCCGCCGCAACACGAGAGCGAAGACAAGCTCGACGACCAGCAGCGGCTGGACCACCGACATCTGGCCGACGTCCAGCGCCAGCGCCTGAAAGATGAACGCTCCGGCGAGCGCGATCCAGCCGAACAGCCACAGTGGATTCCGGAACAGGTAGACAACCAGACGCCAGCCCGTGGTCTTTTTCGGGCTGCTTATGCTCGCGGCGTGCTGGGTAGTGACGTTGAGCGCATTGCCCAGCGCCGCCAGCAACGCGTACAGGACGGTCACGCGTCGGCTTCATACCCGCCCTGACCGGCGGCGACACGCACTAGCCGGGAGCCGCCGACCGCGTAGTGCGCGTCTTGGCGTACCCTACGGTGCGGGCCGATTCAGAGGATGGAACACGGGATGTACAAGCCAAGCCAGGAGGCGTCGGACAAGTACGCGGCCGACGTGGCCGTCGCCGCCGAGCGCGGCAAACTTCTCGACGCGGCACGAGTGGCTGACACCGCGCTGCGAGAGGCGGAGGCGCGCCGCGCCCCGGTCACCGAACTGCACCGGCTGGCAAAGGACCTCGACGCGACGCTCACCGCGGCCATGCATGCCGCGTACGCCGCGCAGCGCGCGCAGATCGGTCCGCGCGGGTATGAGGACCGGATCTTCGCGCGCAAGGCGAAGGCCAAGCCGGCGGTCCGGGCGCTGACCGCCGAGGCGGAGCGACTGCTGACACTGCGGGAAAACCACCGGATGAACCACATTCCCGAGGTCCCCCGCGAGCCAGCGGTCTGAAAGCCGGCCAGGTGGTATGAACCAGTTGCCTGGCCAGCGCGTATCACAATCTGGGAAAACTCTCCGGCCCGTCGGCAAGTCGCTTGCGCTTGGCGCTGAGCCGGGGCAAAGTTGTGTACAGTGGTCTAGGCCATTCGTAAACGCCGCACCTACAAGTGGTTACGACCAAGGTTTGCTGAGAAGCCAGGAGGCACCGGCATGTGCCCGCACACGCCGCCTTGCCCGGATGCCAAGGCACCCGATCGCGAAGCGGCACACACCATAGCCAGTCACCCAGAGCAGGGCTGGAGCCTGCTCTGTAACGGGGTCGTGATCTTCGAAGACACCGGTGAACTGCTTCCTGACGGAGCGATGATCGCGCCGCACCGCCCGACCGACCCTATTCATCAGGCACCCGCCGCCTAACGCAAACCCTGGAGCGTGCCCAGCCAGCCGGCGACGGCGTCGCCGATCGCGGCGGGCTTCTTCGAGAGGGCATGAGTTTCTCCAGGGAGTATGACGACGCTAGTGACGTCGTCCGGTTCGGGGACGCCGAACGGATCTCTGTCCCCATTGATCACCAGCACCCTCGTCCCGGCCTCGCGTAGCTCGCCGTCCCGGGACTTATCCGGCTTGCCCGGCGGGTGCAGCGGAAACGCGAGCGCGATCACGCCAGCGGCCCGCACCTGACGCGCGGTTCGGCAGGCGACCCGCGCCCCGTTGCTGCGCCCACCCTGGATTAGCGGCAGCCCGTCGGCGTTGAGCGCCGCCACGATCTCCGCCCACGCCGCGTCCTGCCGCACGGCCGACCCGGGCGCACGGGCGCCCCTGACCCGGTAGGGCTGGGTGACCAGGGCCGTGACCGCGCCGAGCGTCCGTGCCGCGGTCGCGGCGGCGAGCACGTCGGCGGTGTCTGGCGTGCCGCCAGCCCCGTGCGTCAGCACCGCGAGGAAGCACGGTTCGCCGGCTGGCCGGTCAACCACGACCCGCGCGGGTCCGGAACTGGTCATGATCTCCACGTCACGCACCGTATCGAGGCCGCGCGGACCAGTCCAATCGCCGCCGCGGCGGACCGTGCGCACGGCACAAGTTCAGGCACTCCACTTGTTGTCGACAAGATGTTGACTCATTTTGTTGACAATTTTAGGCTCGTCTCGCGCGTGATCTCACTTCAGGCGCCTAGTCACCAACGGAGGTGTCAGGGCAGATGAGCGGCGATGAGCACGGGGTATCCAGACGGGCGGTACTGAAGACAGGGGCGGTGACCGGTGCCGCCGCGGCGGGCGGTATCGCGATGGCGGGCACCGCCGCGGCGGCGACCAGGTCTGCCGGCGAGGGCGCGGATCGCGGCCGGACCTCGCCGGCCGGCGACCTGATCCTGGTCAACGGCGCGATCCACACGATGGACTCCGCGCGCAGCGTGGCCAGCGTACTCGCCATCCGGCGCGGCGTCGTTGTCTACGTCGGAAACCGCCTTGGCGCGGCGCAGCGCCAGTTCACCGGGGACGTCCGGGTCATCGACCTGCACGGGCGAATGGCCATCCCCGGGCTGATCGACTGCCACAACCACATCGTGCTGATGGGCAACAGGCCAGGCAACCACACGCCACTAGAGAACGCCTACTCGATCGCTGACGTGCAGGCACTGTACGCCGCCCGCGCGGCGAGCCTGCCGCCGTCCCCGAACCCGCCGGTCAGCGCCGACAGCTTCATCACGACGATCGGCGGTTTCAGCCCCAATCAGTTCAAGGAGGTCCGCCTGCCCACACTGGCGGAACTCGACGCGGCCGTGCCCGACAACCCGGTTTACATCTCGGTGGGCTTCTCCGGTCCCTCCGCGACCAACACCCTCGGCAAGGCCTTCTTCGAGAACGTGCCACCACCGTACGGGCCGGTCGCCGTCGGCGCCGACGGCTCTATCGCGGCCGCCCCGTTCCTCGGTAACGGGCCGACCGGTGAGGCGACGCTCGCGCTGCGGGAGACCCTCACCTTCGATGCGCGTAAGCGCAGCGTGCGGGACGCGATGGCCTACGCGGCGAGCGTCGGCGTGACCACCCACCTGGACCAGGGCGCGTTCCAGGCGACCAACACGCCCGCCGACGGGTCGGCGCACGAGAACAACTACACGATGCACCTGCCGTTCCTCGCGGTGTACGCGGAAGGTGAGCAGCGCGACGTGGACGCCGCCGACGAGGCCTCCATCCGGCTGCGGATCAACTACCTGCTGTTCGACTCCGACCCGTCGATTCCCGTGGCCACCGCGCGCATCGAGAACGCGTTCCCGTTCTTCGGCAACGACCTCGTCAGAACCGGCGCCGCCGGTGAGTTCCTCGCCGACATCTTCCACTACGCCGGTGACAACACCACCTGGATGAACGCGGGTCTCGCGGCCGCGCAAGCGGGCTGGCGGGCCGAGGTGCACTCGCTCACCCCGACCGACTTCCAGACCGAGATCGCCGGGTATGAGGCGATCAACGAGCAGATCCCGATAACCGGCCTGCGCTGGGTGGTGGCGCATGTCCCGTTCATCACCCCCGACTATGTCGCCAGGCTGCAGGCGCTGGGTGGCGGGGTGAACCTGACGGCGTACGAGTACTTCGACACGACCAGCCCGGGCGGCCCGCCGTACCGCACGCTGCTGGACAGCGGCATCCCGGTGGGGCTCAGTTCGGACGGCATGCAGATCGCGCCGATGAACCCGTGGATCCACGCCTACTACGCGACGACGGGCATCAATGCGCTGGGCGACCAGATCAACCCGGGGCAGCAGCTCACCAGGGCCGAGGTCCTCGGGCACTTCACCACCGCGAACAGATGGTTCCTCGGCGGCCATGACGAGGACCTGCTCGGCACGCTCGAGGTCGGCAAGCTCGGCGACGTCGTGGTGCTGAGCGACGACTACTTCGCGGTACCCGACGCGGACTTGAAGAAACTGCATTCGGTACTCACCGTCCTCGGTGGCACCGTGGTGCACTCCGGCGCGATCCGCTACTGGGCCTGACCGACGGTGACCCTGGCCAGCGCGAGCAGCGGTGCGCACAGCGACGTGCGCCCGTTGCTCGCCCGCGGGCGGCTGGTGACCGTGGACGGGCATCCCGTCTGCGAGACGTGCGGGTCCGCCGTCATGCCCGCTGCCGACCGGTGGGCGCACCTGCCACCAGGCCGGCCACTCCCCCGCCGGTCGCGCTGGTTCAACCCGGTGACCTGGCGGGAACTTCGCGGCCTGCGGACCTACCGGGAGTTCGTCGCCCGCTACCCGTGGGCCGCACGGCCCGAGGTAGGCGGCGGGGTCGTCACGTCCGAGGCCGACTGGCGCGAAGGGGTCCGGCGGCTTGGCGACTACCACGATCTGCTCACGGCCGTCCGCAGACGGCGCCGACTGCGACCTGGCGAGAACCCGCACCTGGACCTGGCTCGCATGCTCGCGGGAGTGACCGGCCAGGACCTGTCGTGGTCGGTGCCTCGCGGGCTTGACAACGTTCTCAACCTGCCCGCGCGGCGGCGGGAGCTCGCCGCGATGTTCTCCTGGGCGATCCCCGGCGAGGGCGCGCTCGCGGTGCTGGGCGGCTACGATCCGCTGGTCGAGTGCGGCGCGGGTACCGGCTACTGGACCGCGCTGCTGCGCGCCCGCGGCGTCGATGTCGTAGCTTCCGACATCACGCCCGGGCGGCTGCCGTGGACCGAGATCGCGGCGTCACACGCGGTCGCGGCGGTGCGCGCCAGCCGGGACCGGACGCTCTTGGTGTGCTGGCCGCCCTATGACAGCGACGGCGCGAGCTACGCCGCCGTGCGCGCGTACCGCGGCGACGTGCTGCTTTACGTCGGCGGCGGGCCTGGCGGCCCGACCGGGACGGTCCGGTTCCACGCGGAGCTCGAGCTGAACTGGACCCCGGTCGAGCAGGTGGCCGTGCCGAACTGGCCGGGGCTGCGAGACCGGCTCGTCGTCTACCGGCGCAACCCGGTCCGCCGACCGCTCACCGGGCGCGACCGGTGCCCAAGCTGCCGCAGGTTCATGCCCACCGGGTCGGCCGGGCGATGCGACGCGTGCTTCGCCCGGTGCCCGCCAGCGATGGCGCTGCGCATCAACGGGCACCGGGTCGAGTACCCCCGCGAGGTGGTGGACGCGATGCCGGTCGGCCTGCGGCTTGCCTTCGAACGCAGCCCCTCGCGGATCCTTGTGAGTGGTGGGGGGTGAGCTGATCTTTGTCAGTGGTGGTGGTGGTGGGCCCGGCTGTCGCGGATCAGGGTGACCTCGTCGACCACGGCCGGGGAGGCCGGGGTGGTGATGCCGTTGCTGTTCTGCGTCGGGTCGATGGCGCGCACGCGCAGCCGGGTCTCGTCGCCGAGGAACCGCGGTGCCTTGACATCGAGGACGATGAAGCTCCAGTTGGCGCGCCGCCAGGCGGAGTAGTTCGTCATCGGATCGGTTATGTCCTCGGAGGTGCCGGTGCCCCCGGCGGCGGTGTTACTGCCGCTCCACTCCCAGAGCAGCGGCGCTCCCGGCGAGTTGGCCGGGTCGCCGCCGCCGGTGGCTCCGTACCAGCCGGTGTACAGGCCCTGCCCGCCGCCGCCGGCGCCGATGTACGTCGTGCCCTCGGACCCTGGGTGGACCTTGCCGCCGGACGGCACGACCTTCGTGACCTCGCTGCCGATGACCGGGTAGCTGCGCTCGTAGGCGTGCACGTGGCCGCTGACCACCAGGTCGACCTGGTAGCGGTCGAAGAGCGGCCCCCAGACCAGGCGGATGCCGCCGTCGGAGCCGTGGGTGGTGTTGGAGGAGTACACCATGTTGTGGAAGCCGACCACGATGAAGTCGATCCCGGAGCCGGGCGCCCGGTAGCTCGCGAGCTGCCGCTCGAGCCAGCTGGTCTGCAGGCCACTGGTATAGCCGTTGTTGTCGGACAGCTCGGCCGACAGGTCGTTGCCGTCGAGCTGGATGACCGCCACGTTGCCGTAGGTGAAAGCCTTGACCACCGTGGATCCGGTGGCCGACGCGGGCGCGTAGGCCTGCGGGAACCTGGTGGTGAACCCAACGTAGCCGTTGTTGGCGAGCGGCTCCATCTCGTGGTTGCCGACGCCGACCTGCCACGGGATCGACTGGGCGGCGGCCGGGCCGACGATGCCGAGGTACTGGTCCCAGAGGCCCGGGCTGAAGTCGCTCACGTCGGTCGGCACGCCGTTGGCGTAGTAGCCGGAACCGCCGCCGGCGTAGCTCAGGTCGCCGACGACCACGTTGAACTTCGGGTTCAGCGCGGCGATGGCCTGGGCGATCGGGAGGCTGGTGCTGTCGCTTGTCGCCTCGTCGCCGACCATGGTGAACCGGAAGTCCGTCAGCCCCTCGGCGGCCGTGGTGAACGTGACGTCCGCGCTCCAGTTGACCCCGTCGTTGCTGACCGAGTAGTGGTACGTGGTGTCCGGGCGGAGCCTGTTGAGCAGAGCGCTGTTGTAGACGGTGTTCTCGGTCGGCTCGCCGGAGATGGCGGGGACTGGCACGGTGCCGGAGGCGAAGGCCGGCTCGATCGCGCCGTAGTGCCGGTCCGTGCCCCAGCGGACCAGCGGACGGGACACCGAGGGCACCGCCCCGTTGTACGTCCCGGCGGACCAGGAAACGTACATCTGCCTCGCGGGGTCCTTGCCGTAGCCGATCCACTGCGGCGCTGCCGCGGTGGAGGCGAACGCGGAGGACTGGCGCCAGAACGTCGAGGAGGCGGCGGCCAGACCCAGGATGCCGGCGCCCTTCAGGACGGCGCGCCGACGGTAGCGACCACGGGCCGCCAGGTAATCGTGCATTTCCTGCACGGACATTCCCTTGACAAACTTCTCGGGAATGTCGCCGTAAGGGGTTTCCATGAAAAATGACCGTAACGATGGGAAATGAACATCGCGTGGTGCCGTGACGTCTGTTTGGCAAAGACGAGGCGGGAGGGGGTGGGGGGATGGGGGTCGGCTGGCCGCGATCAGGCGGCGGTGCGCGTGTAGACCGCCGCGAGGTCGTCGTCGGCGTGGCCGCTGGCGGCGACGTCCCGCCAGCCTGGCAGCAGGGCCTCGGTCAGGGTCAGCGTCGTGTCGCTGTCGTGTGCGGCGTCCAGGGCGAGGCCCGCGTCCTTGATCGCGTGCTTGAGCGCGAAGGCTGGCCGGAAGTCGGCGGCGAGCATGGCGCGGGCCTTCTGCACGGTGTAGGGCGAGCCGAGTGGCGTCTGGCTGAGTAGTTCGACGATGTCCGCGGGGTCGACGCCAAGGCTGGCGGCGAACGTCAGCGCTTCGGCCGTCGCCTCGGTCAGCCCGACGAGCAGGTTGTTGAGCACGAGCTTGGCGCTGGTGCCAGCGCCGGCTTCGCCCAGCCAGAACGTCCGCCGGCCCATCGCGTCGAACACCGGGGCGAGCTTGTCGTGCAGGTCGGCGGGGCCGCTGGCCAAGATGACCAGGTCACCTGACTTGGCCGGCCCCTCGCTGCCGGACACCGGGGCGTCGACGAAGCGGACCCCGTATGCCGCGGCGTCCTGCGCGAGCAGTCGCGTCCACGCCGCGCCGACGGTGCTCATCTGCACCCAGACCGCCTCGTGCAGCGTCGGCGAGGCTCCCCCGCGCAGCCAGCATTGCCTGCTGTCCGCCCCTTCCAAGCCGCCCTCCCTGCGCACCATCGCCCCGCGCACCGCCGGGCCGTCGGCGAGCATCGTGATCACGATGTCCGCGCCGCGGGTGGCGTCCGCGGGCGTGGCGGCGGGGACGCCGCCCTCGGCCGCGAACACGTCGGTGCGGTTGAGCGTGCGGTTCCACACCCGGACGTGGAACCCGGCGCGGACCAGGTTCATCGCCATCGGCTGCCCCATCCGTCCGAGGCCGAGGAACGCGATCGTCGGTTCTGAGGTCATTGTCGTCCTCCCAGGTCGGCTTGGATTACCTGCCTTCATCCATGGCCAACACCGGGCGCGGCGTCCGCGTTGTCAGCGCGGTGATAGATCTTCATGCTGCTGGTCTTCGGGATCAGCGATAGCCGGTAGCCGCTGGTGGCTGAACGCCGGGAGCAGCCGGGCCAGGACCAGCGCGCCAGCGACGCAGGCCAGCCCGCCAGAGACCACGGACGTGGTGGCGCCGAAGGCGCTGGCCACCGCCCCGGACTCTACGTCCCCCAGCTTCGGTCCCGCCGTGACCGCCGCCATCTGCACGCCCATCAGGCGCCCCCGCAAAGCGTCAGGCACGGCAAGCTGAATGATCGTGCCGCGGAAGACCGCCGAGATGACGTCGGCCCATCCGGCCACGGCCAGCAGCGCGAGCGCCAGCGGCAGCCAGTGCGTCAGCCCGAAGCAGGTGATCGCGGCGCCCCAGACGATGACCGCGACGATGACCGCGCGGCCCTGCCGTCGCACCCGGTGCACCCAGCCGGCGCCAACCGCGCCCAGCAGCGCCCCCGCACCGGGGGCGGCGTACAGCAGCCCCAGCGTCCGCGCCCCACCAGGGAACACCGTGCTGGCCAGTGCGGGGAAAACGGCCTTCGGCATCCCGAACACCGTCGCGTTGATGTCGATCAGGAAGGCGCCCTGGATGATCGGGCGCCCGCGCAGGTGCCGGAACCCGGCCGCGATCGAGCGAAGGCCGGCCCCCGGCGAATCGCTCGTGCCCGCCGGGGGCTGCGGGCCGATCAGGGACGTCGCCAGCATGGCCACCGCCAGGCTGGCCGCGTCCAGCCAGTAGACGAAGCGGACTCCTGCCCCGGCGAGCAGCAGGCCGGCCACGGCCGGACCCGCCACCTGGCCAAGCTGCATCAGCGCCTGGAACATGGCGTTCACGGTCGCCATCTCGGATCGCCCGGCCAGGTTTGGCAGCATCGCGGACAGTCCCGACTCGCCGGCGACGGCGAAGCCGACGGCCACGGCGGGCAGGGCGAACAACGGCCACAAAGCGGTCCCCGCATCGGCGTTGACCGCCAGGCCGACCGCGCACAGGGCGGTGACCAACTGCGCGGCCAGCAGCACGACGCGACGGTCAACAGCGTCGGCGAGTGCTCCGCCAAGCAGGCCCCCGACGATCAGCGGCAGCAGTTGTGCCAGCGAGATCAGCCCGACATCGAGGGAGGATCGGGTCAGCGCGTAGACCTGATAGGGCACCGCGACCATGGTGAGCTGCCCGCCGAGCATGGACACGAGCTGGCCGCCGAAGAGCCAGCGAAGGTCACGGGACTTCCGCAGCGGCCCCAGGTCGATCACCAGCTGCCGTCCGATCCAGGCAAAACGCTTCATAGCAGGGACACTAGCGAACTGACTGGCGGTCAGTCAATAGTATGACTGACGGTCAGCCAGTATGCTGGGAACGTCGCCAACCGGTGAGAGGAGCCGGTGATAGGCGTGATGGACGTGATGGGAGCTGGTGATGGGCCGGACTAAACCTGCCGAGCAAAGGCGCGCTGACCTGCTCGCGGCGAGCGAGGAACTGTTTGTCGACAAGGGCGTCGCGGCCACGTCGGTTGAGGACATCACCAGCCGGGCCGGGGTGTCCAAGGGGTTGTTCTACCTGTACTTCGGCTCGAAGGACGACCTGCTCGTCGCCCTGCAGGACCAGTTCTCCGCTCGGCACGCCGACCGCATCCGCGCCGCGACTGACCCGGCCGGGGATTGGCCGGCCAAGCTCGACGCGTGCGTCCAGGCAATCTTCGACAGCTACCTGGAGAACCACGACTTGCATGAGGTCCTGTTTCAGCACGGCGGTCACGTGTCCGCCAGCCACCGGTCGTCCCATGCCCTCGTGTTGGGCGCGATCAGCGATCTGCTCGCTGGCGGCAAGGAAGCCGGCGTGTTCGATGTCGAGGACCCGGAGGCGACGGCGGTGTTGTGCTGGGCGAGCACGCACGGCTTCGACTCGGGCTTCCACACCGAGCCCGGCCCGGCCGACTCCAGGCTCATCCGGGCGGCCCAGCAGCTATTTCGCCGCGCGGCCGGCGTCACGGCCGAGCCGGCTAAGTAAGGAGGCGGGGCCGCGCCGACGGGGAACCGCAGGGGCGGAGCGGAGCCGGGGGCGGGGGCGGGGGGGCAGGGCCGAGGGGTCTGTCGTCGGCGCGGAGTCATGTCCCGAACGGGGCCACGGCGCCTCCGTTCGGGAAAATGAATGTGGTTTTACTTGGGGAGCAGGTGCTGGAGGAACTGCCCTGTGTAGCTCTTCTCGTTCGCGGCTACCGATTCGGGGGTGCCGGTGGCCACGATCGTGCCGCCGCCGGAGCCTCCTTCCGGGCCCATGTCGATGATCCAGTCCGCCGACTTGATCACGTCGAGGTTGTGCTCGATGACGATCACGGTGTTGCCGTTCTCCACGAGCTTCGTGAGCACCCCGAGAAGCTTGCGGATGTCCTCGAAGTGCAGGCCGGTCGTCGGCTCATCGAGCACGTAGATGGTCCGGCCGGTTGACCTGCGCTGCAGTTCGGAGGCGAGCTTGACGCGCTGCGCCTCGCCGCCGGACAGCGTGGTCGCGGGCTGGCCTAGCCGGACGTAGCCGAGCCCGACGTCGACCAGCGTCTTCAGGTGCCGGTGGATGGCGGGGACGGGCTCGAAGAAGGCTTCGGCCTCCTCGATGGGCATGTCGAGCACCTCGGCGATGGACTTGCCCTTGTAGTGCACCTGGAGGGTGTCGGTGTTGTACCTGGCGCCGTGGCAGACCTCGCACGGCACGTACACGTCCGGCAGGAACTGCATCTCGATCTTGATCGTGCCGTCGCCGGCGCAGGCCTCGCAGCGGCCGCCTTTCACGTTGAACGAGAACCGGCCGGGCTGGTAGCCGCGGATCTTCGCTTCCGTGGTGGCGGCGAACAGCTTCCTGATGTGGTCGAACACCCCGGTGTAGGTCGCCGGGTTGGACCGCGGCGTGCGGCCGATCGGACCCTGGTCGACGTGTACCACCTTGTCCAGGTGCTGCATGCCGGTGACCCTGATGTGCTTGCCCGGTACCGTGCGGGCCAGGTGGAGTTCCCTCGCGAGCGCCCGGTACAGGATATCGTTGACCAGCGTCGACTTGCCCGATCCCGACACACCGGTGACCGCGATGAAGCAGCCGAGCGGGAACGTCACGTCGACGTCCTTGAGGTTGTGCTCGGTGGCGCCCTTGACGACAAGCTCGCGGCTCTTCTGCGGCTTGCGGCGCGTCGCGGGGACCGGGATCTGCTTGCGACCGGACAGGTACGCGCCGGTCAGCGAGGTCTGGCTGGTGAGCAACTCATCGACCGTTCCCGACACGACGACGTGGCCGCCGTGCTCCCCCGCGCCGGGGCCGATGTCCACCACCCAGTCGGCCGCGCGGATCGTGTCCTCGTCGTGCTCAACCACGATCAGCGTGTTGCCGAGGTCCCGCAGCCGCAGCAGCGTGTCGAGCAGCCGGTGGTTGTCCCGCTGGTGCAGGCCGATAGACGGCTCGTCGAGCACGTAGAGCACCCCGACCAGGCCGGACCCGATCTGGGTGGCCAGCCGGATCCGCTGTGCCTCGCCGCCCGCGAGGGTGGCGGACCCGCGGTCGAGGGTCAGGTAGTCGAGGCCGACGTCGAGCAGGAAGCCGAGCCGCGCGTTGACTTCCTTCAGGATCAGCCTGGCGATCTGCATGTCCCGCTCGGACAGCTCAAGGGTGAGCAGCAGCTTGGCGAGCTCGCCGATGGGCAGCGCGCCGAAGTCGGCGATCGACTTGCCGTCCACCGTCACGGCGAGGCTCACCGGCTTGAGCCGGGCGCCCTGGCAGGACGGGCACGGCACCTCGCGCATGTAGCCGGCGAACTTCTCCCGGCTCGAGTCGCTTTCCGCCTCGCCGTGCCGGCGCTCGACGTAGCTGATCGCGCCCTCGAAGTTCGTGTAGTAGGAGCGCTCGCGCCCGTACCGGTTCTTGTACCTGACGTGCACCTGCGCGTCGTAGCCCTTGAGCAGCGCGTTCTTCGCCTTTTGCGGGAGCTTCTCCCAGGGGGTGTTCATCCGGAACCCGATGGTCTCGGCGAGGGCCTCGATCAGCCGGTCGAAATAGTCGCTGATGTGGCCGCCCGCCCAGGGGGCGATGGCTCCCTCATTGAGGGATTTGCCCGGGTCGGGGACTATCAGCTCCGGGTCGACTTCCATCCTGGTGCCAAGGCCCGTGCAGTCCGGGCAGGCGCCCCACGGGGAGTTGAACGAGAAGCTCCGCGGCTCGAGTTCGTCGAACGACAGATCGTCGTACAGGCACGCCAGGTGCTCGGAGTACATCCGCTCGCGGTGCGGGTCGGTGTCGGGGAGGTCAACGAAGTCGAGGATGACCACGCCGCCGGCCAGGTTCAGCGCGGTCTCGACGGAGTCGGTGAGCCTGCGGCGGGCGGTGTCCTTGACCGCGAGGCGGTCGATGATCACCTCTATGTTGTGCTTCTCGTACTTCTTGAGCGCCGGGATGGTCGACCCCGTGACCTCGTCCAGGCGGATGACCTCGCCGTCGACGCGGGCCCGCGAGTAACCCTTGGTCTGGAGTTCCTTGAGCAGTTCGCCGTACTCACCCTTGCGGCCTCGCACCACCGGGGCCAGCACTTGGAACTTCATGCCCTCCTCGAGCTCGAGGACCCGGTCCACAATCTGCTGCGGGCTCTGCCGCGCGATCGGGCGGCCGCACAGCGGGCAGTGCGGCTTGCCGACCCGGGCGTACAGCAGCCGCAAGTAGTCGTACACCTCGGTGATCGTGCCGACGGTCGACCTGGGGTTGCGGCTCGCCGCCTTCTGATCGATGCTGACCGCCGGCGACAGGCCGTCGATGAAGTCGACGTCCGGCTTGTCCATCTGGCCGAGGAACTGGCGAGCGTACGCGGACAGGCTTTCGACGTACCGCCGCTGGCCTTCAGCGAAGATCGTGTCGAAGGCAAGGCTTGACTTGCCCGAGCCGGACAGCCCGGTGAACACGATCATGGCGTCGCGCGGCAGGTCGATGGAGACGTCCTTGAGGTTGTGCTCGCGTGCGCCGCGAACGACAAGCCGGTCAGCCACTGCGCGCTCTTCTCTTCGTCTTTTCAGTCCTTGAACGGGGGCACCATCGTAGCGAGGGGGTCTGACATTCTGCCCTGGTACGAGACCACCAGGATGTAAGCACCGCGAGAGCCGCGGTTATGCCCGGTACCTAGGCCGCTCCCCCGGGGCCGACCTTCCCCGTTAGGGTCAGCCGTGTCGCCAGCCTACGGCACCGGCCTGGCCGGCGAAGGCGGATACGAAGGCGGATGCGAAGGCGGTCCGGTGAGGATGGCCCGGTGAGGATGGATGGCCATGACGCTTAGTTCGGCTCAGCAGTTCGACCTAACCGCGCTCACGGTATTTTCCCTTGTCGCGTGCTTCTTGTTCATCGTGGCGCGGTGCATCGTGACGTTCCGCCACCCGGATGTCAGGAAGGCGGGGATCAGGTTCCGCTCGCAACTCGGCCAGATCGGCTGGGATTTCACGCAGAACTTCGCGACGAGCACCGGCGTGATCGGCTCGGTACTGACGCTGATCCTGGCGTCAGGCGCGCTGCCCTCGCGCACGCCCACCCGCATCCTGCCCGCGGGCTCGTACGCGGGGCTCGCGGTCTTCTTCGGGACGCTGGTCATCATCGCGCCGATTCTCTATAACGGGACAGCCACCCGGGTGAACGTCTCCGCCCCCAGTGAGCGGGACACGTGCTACGAGTACCGCGGCCGCGTGTGGGGATTCCTGCTGGCCGCGCTGGCGACGCAGTGGGGTCTGCTTGGCTCGATCTCCACCGTGTTCCTGACGCTGCTCGAGCTCTACGACGGTGGCAGCCTGTCCGGGCTCCCTGTGACGTTGCTGAGCGTCGTGCTCGGCTTGTCCGTGCTGGCCTTCGCCCGGTACAGCTGGCTCAAGATCGACGGGACGATCCGGGATCAGTTCGGGCTGAGCGGGGCGGAAGCGGAGGTGCCAGTGCCTGGGGCCGGAGCCGGGGCGGTGGGAGCTAAGGCGGAAGTGGCCATCGCGCCGGTTGCGGCTGCTCCCCCGCCGAAACCGCGCCTAACGTTGCTGTAGAGCAGTGCGCCGATGGCCGCGACGGGCAGGGTCAGGTGCTGGCGAAGGCGCAATGCCAGCAGGTGGTCGGTGACGTCGAGCCGCCGGTTGCCGTGCGGGGCGCTGCAGGCGGCGCGGGTGCGGCGGCCATACCGGGTCCGGTACTGCAACTGCAAGCGGGCCTCGGACTGGGCTTGCAGGTCCGCGGCCAGCGCGGTCAGGTCCCGGGCCGGGATGCCGGTCAGCGCGGGATGGTTCAGGATGTCATAAAACGTCGTTCAGTGCCTGCAACGGATCCGAGTTGGCCTGGCGGTCCAGGAGCCCGATCTCGACTGGATCCCTGTTGAACTGCGCTCCAGGCACAAGGAACTCGGCGGAAAATGGCCAGGCCTTGCAGTGGAGAGCAAGGAACCGACTGGCATTACGAAATGCACTGGTTTCCCCCGACACCCGTTAACGTCTCAGACGAGACCCCGCTGGCCCCGGCCGTACGTGAATTTGAAATAGAGTAAGTACAGAGCTGGCGACCTGGATGGGCGGGTGTGCTGGTGTGCGGCGGGTGCGTGGTGGCTGTGCGGTCGCTGTCCGGGGTCGCGATGAAATGGGTAATGCCCGGGGCGCGGGTCTTGCGCCGCGGGCATCTGCGAGCCGGCGGGTCGTTCGTGCGGCGAGGGTCGCCGGGTTGTTGACGGTGAGCGCGCGGAGCGCGCCTTTTCTTACGGGCTGGCGTTTTTCCTCTGAGTCGGGCGGGGTCCGGGGGCGCGGCGCCCGGCTCTGGCTGGTATTCGTGGGGTTCGAGGTTGCGGGGGCGGCTTAAGGCAGCCTCACGGCTGGCTCAATTCCTGGCGCGCATGATGCGAGTAGGCCGCGAGCCGACATCGCATAGTCCCTCACTTGGAGGTCACCCGATTATGAAACGAATTCGCTCGTTCTCATCTGCGGCGGCGGCGCTGGCCATCGCGTCGGTGAGCGTCCTGCTTCCCACGTTCATAGTGGCCACGCCAGCGAGTGCAGCAACCCTTACTTGCGGCGGCACGAGTCTGGTTGACGCCGCATCCTCCGGGCTGATGCGCGTCCCGACCGTCGGCAATGCCACCCCCAGCAAATGGGTCTGCCAGCTCGCACCCGGGGACTCCGGCTCGGCCGTGGCGCGGTTGCAGATAGACCTGAACGACTGCTATAACACCAAGCTCACGGTCGATGGCATGTACGGGCCGAAAACCCAGGCAGCCGTCAAGGTCGCCCAGGCTGCCGAGTTCTTCCCCCCGTCCCAGCAGGATGGTATCTACGGACCGCAGACCATCGAAGACGGGTTCCAGTATCAGATCCAAGGTGATCCCGTCGGACCGCCGACCAGTTGCAGCAACATCCTTGGAACCTCCTGACGCATCATCCGGGCAGAGTGAGCGCGCGGAGCGCGCCTTTGTCTTTGACTTGGATGTTGACTTGCTGGCTCCTCGTACGCGGAGCGCGCCGCGGGCCCGGGTGGCGGGCGGGGGCTACGGGACGGCGGTCAGGCGGGTATTTCCGTCCCGGCCCGGTCGGCGCGGTACTGGCCGCGCCTGGGACGGCAAGTGGTGCGACCTGCTGCCTGGTGGCCTGCCTTTCCCGGCTGCTGCCGTTATCGTCTGGTGGTCGCCGGCACGCGGGCCTAGGCTGCGGCCGCGAGTGCGGGCTTAGCCGTCCAGCGGGCGTTCATCATGGCACGGGTCCGGACGTCGGCGTCGGGCATTGCATGCACGTAGATCCGCAGCGTCACCGACGGGTCCGCGAGGCCTAGGACGACCGATAGGTCGACTACGTTCATCCCGTCGTCTAGGCACTCGCCGGCGAACTGGTGGCGCAGTGAGTGGGTGGTGTACCCGTCGATGCTCAGCGCGGCAGTGATGGCGTGGAACCGGTCCCATGCGGTGCCGTATTGCAGGTACCGGGTGGTCGGGCCGGGGCACAGCGGCCCGTCTGGCATGGCCTGGACCATTTCCCACACGTAATCCGGCACCGGGACGTTGCGGCCCTGGCCTTCCTTGCGGTGCTTGAGCGGTACCCGGCTACGGCCGTCCCGGCTGGACTGGGCGCAGTTTCAGGTACCGTTCACCGGTCCGCTTGACCTTGAAATCGGCCTTCTCGGTTCCCAGCGTCTCCCTGATTCGCAGTCCCATGGTCCGCTGTGGCCAGGCGGCGATTCCGGCACCGGCCTGGGCGCGCTCGCGGCCGTAACTGTCCCGAACGGTGATGCCGTCGGCGAGCATGTCGGCCTTCACGGCCGCGTCCATGGTGCCGGTAATGATCATCCGCGCCTGTCGGCGCTGCCCATCGACATGTCGGCCGCGCCGCCATCCTGGACGGGACGCTCGTGCCTCCCCGCCCCGGCTCCGCCGGCTCAGGACGGCCCAGCACTATCATCGGGGCGATGAGGCGCAATCCGTCAACCGTGGTGGTGCTGGCCGGGCAGGCGTCCGAGGCGCTACTAGGCGTCGTGAGCAGGTCGATGAACGTCTCGCTGGTCCGGCCCGAGGAGTCCGCCGTCGGCGTCGAGGCGGCCGCCGGGGCGCTGCGCCGGGCGGCCGGCATATCGTCGCCCTACGTGCTCGTGGCCGCCGATCCGCTCGCGGCGGTCGCCGCGCAATGGCAGGCGATGTGGGAAGTAACGCGGCAGCCGCGCGGCGGCGAGGAGTTCGAGCTGCGGGCCGCGGAGGCGCTGGCCGCGTGGCGGGCCAACAGGTTCGAACTGCCCGACTACTACCTCGTGCTCGCCGAGGAGACGCCGCCCGCCGCGCCCGGCGCGGACCCCGAGCCGAAGCCGGACTTCTACCTGGGGCCGCTGCGTTCGGTGCGACCGCACCGGGTGGCGGTGGTCGCCGCCGCCGAGCCCGCGGAACAGGCCGCCGGGCTGTTGCACGCGCTGGGCTCGCTGCGGCACGGCCGCTGGTGGCCGCCGCTGGACGAGATCATCGACGCGGCGCGGCGCTTCTATCCGGGCGCGCTCACCGAGTCCGCGCCCGCGATCTTGCGCTGAACCCGCGCGGCCGGGGCGGAATGTCAGACCCCATCGGCACGATGGCGGCATGGGAACAACGACCGTCGCGACGGCGCCAGCCACTCGTGTCGCCAGGCGGTCCGTCGGGGTAGCGCAGCGGGCCGCGGGCGGACTGCCCAGGCCGTTCTGGGTGCTGTGGGCCGGGACACTGATCAACAGGCTCGGCATGTTCGTCGAGCCGTTCCTCGCGCTGTACCTGAGCAGCGCCAGGCACCTGTCGCTCACGCTGGTCGGCGCGGTGCTCGCCAGCTACGGTGCCGGGTCGGTGTTCTCCCAGCTGATCGGCGGCACGATGGCGGACAGGATCGGCCGCCGGGCCACCCTGACCATCGGGATGCTCGCCAACGCCGGGGCGCTGCTCGGGCTCGGCTACGCCCGCGGGCTCGGGCCGCTGATGGCCGCCTCCGTCGCCGTCGGGCTCACCGTCGACATGTACAGGCCGGCCTCCTCGGCGCTGGTGGCGGACCTGGTGCCCGCCGCGGAACGGACACGCGCGTTCGGGCTGCTGTTCTGGGCGGTGAACATCGGGTTCTCGGTCGCGATGGTGCTCGGGGGGACGCTGGCCAGAGCGGGTTTCACGCCGCTGTTCTGGGCGGACGCGGTCACGTGCGCGATGTTCGGGCTGCTGGTCTGGCGGGCGGTGCCGGAGACGCTGCCCGCGGCGACCGCCGACGCCGGCGGGCATCAGGCCGCCGGCGGCTTTGGCGCCGTGCTGCGTGACCGGCTGCTGGTCTCGTTCTTCCTGCTGATGCTCATCGAGACGTCGGTGTACATGCAGGCGTTCACCACGCTCCCGCTGGCCATGTCGGGCAGCGGGCTGCCCGCCCAGGCGTACGGGTTCGCGATGGCCGTCAACGGGATCGTGATCGTCGCGCTCCAGCCCGTAGCCGGGGCCTGGCTGGGGCGCCACGATCACGCCACGGTGATCGCCTGCGGGATCGCTTTCCTCGGCCTCGGCTACGCGCTGACCACGCTGGCCAGCACGACCTGGCAGTACGCGGGGTGCGTGGGCGTCTGGACGATCGGCGAGATCCTCGCCAACGCCACCGCCGTCGCCGTCGTCTCAGCCATGGCGCCGCCGCGGCTGCGCGGGCGGTACAACGGGGTGTTCGGCCTCGCGTTCTCGATCGGTTTCCTGATCGCGCCGATCGCGGGGACGCGGCTGCTCGCCCACGGGCGCCCGGCGCTGTGGCTGTCGTGCGCCGCGGCGTGCGCGGTCGCGGCGGCGTGGCAGCTGGCGCTCGGGCCCGCCATCCGCAGGCGGGTACGGGCGTCCGAGGGAAGCGCCGGGGACCGTTCGGTATAAGTTCTTGTCGTGACCTACACCGGAGACGTGCGTGTCGGCGGGCCGTCCGACACGAGGGAGATCAACGGCCTGACAGTGACCAAGATCGCCGTGGGGCCGTACGAGAACAACTCCTACTTGCTGCGCGACGCGGGCACGGGCCAGGCGCTGCTCATAGACGCGGCGGCGGACCCGGAACGGCTGCTCGAGATGATCGGCGACACGCCGGTCGAGCGGATCGTGACCACCCACCAGCATCCCGACCACTGGCAGGCGCTGGAGCAGGTGCGCGCCGCGACCGGCGCTGTAACCGTCGCGCATCCGCTGGACGCGCCGGGGATCCCGGTGCCGACCGATGAGCTCGTCGACGACGGGGAGACCGTCCGGTTCGGCGACGTGTCGCTGTCGGTCGTCCACCTCGTCGGCCACACGCCCGGCAGCATCGCGCTGGTCTACACGGGCGCGGCGGAGCCGCACCTATTCACCGGCGACTGCCTGTTCCCGGGCGGTCCTGGGAGGACAACAACCCCAGAGGCCTTCAACAGCCTGATAAGCGGCCTGGAAGAGCGCGTGTTCGGGCGGCTCCCCGATGAGACGTGGATCTATCCAGGCCACGGCAACGACACCACCCTAGGCGCCGAACGCCCGCACCTAGCGGAGTGGCGTGCCCGGGGCTGGTAAGGAGGACGCGAGCGCGTAAGGCCCCGAGTCGGGGGTTCTGCTCGGGCGGGCATCCGCGCTTAGCCGTAGGCCGGTCCCTTCGTTTTGCTGCCTCGTAACGGGAGCGGTCTGTGGAACCATGAGCTTCCACATGCAGGGACAGATGTACTGATCTGCGTCGGCGTGGCCTATCCGACGGCTCAGTGGCCTTGACTCATTCCTATATCGGAATATATTTGAGCCATGGCCCGCTCCCCCACGACCTCGGACGTCTTCAACGCGATCGCGGAAGTGCGCCGTCGCGAGATCCTCGACGCGCTGATGGCAGGCGAGAAGGCGGTCGGCACGATCGTGGCCGACCTGTCGCTATCCCAGCCTCAGGTGTCCAAGCACCTGCGGGTGCTCAGCGAGGTGGGACTGGTGAAGTGCCGGGCGCAGGGGCGTCACCGGCTATACAGCCTGGAGCCCGCGCCTCTGCGGCCGTTGCACGAGTGGCTGGCCAAGTACGAGCAGATGTGGAATGAGCGCCTGGACCGGATGGACGACTACCTCAAAGAGCTGCAGAAAAGGGAGAACGACAGTGACACCTAATAGACATGGATCGGCACACATCGAATTCCCGAACGAGCTCGACGTCCTCATAACACGAGAGTTCGACGCTCCAATCGCTCTCGTCTTCGACGTATTGACGAAGCCCGAGCATGTGAGCAAATGGGGCGCTACACCCCCGGACCAGATGACGGAGTGCTCGATCGACCTGCGCGTCGGAGGGGCCTACCACTACGTCTTCGTGACCGACGACGGAACCGAGTGCTCGTTCCGCGGAACCTACCTGGAGGTCGAGCCGCCGATCCGGACCGTGGAGACGTGGCTGTTCGAAGGCTGGCCGGATGCGGAGGCGGTCGAGACCATGCAGCTGCACGAAACCGACGGAGTGACGACGCTAACGATGAGGCTAGCGTTCCGCGACAAAGCTGGTCGTGACCACATGACCAGGTTCGACGGCCAGCAAGACAGCTTCGACCAGGTGGAAGATATCCTCAGGTCACTGCTCGGACTGCTCAGAACGTCGCCGACTTAAAGCGGCCCTGCCGGGCCGATCCCTCTGTGTGGATGAGCGAACGCGGGTGAAACTCGCTTCCCCGGCGGGGTCGGCAACACGCAGAAGGATCCGGAGCGCTTCAGGTCGTTGTACGACGGCGTCGTCACGAAGGTCTTCGACCGGCTTCCCGACGCCCGGCGCCGCCGAGCAGCGCGTCCGCGTGGGCGACCGCCAGCGTGAGCAGGGCTTCCCCGGCGGCCTGGACCGGGTGGCGGGCGATCAGGTCCGCGACGCATCGCTTGTCGAGCGGGCGGGGCGGGAGCACGGACCCTTCCGCGTTGCTCGCGACCGTGGCGCCGAACAGCTCGTCGTACACGCCCGCGTCGATCACCACCACGGTGAGCAGGTCCATCGCGAACGTGAGCGGATCCGTGCCGAGGCCGAGGCAGTAGGCGCGGATGCGGCCGGCGTCGCGTGCCGCGCTCATGCGCCCGGCGAGCGGCCAGCCGTCGTAGTCGATGGGCGACGTCTCGCTGCCGTGATCCTCGTCCTCGCCGAGCAGTTCCTCGGCGTACTCGCGGACCATTCCGCGCCACAGGTCGAAGTCGTTGGCCTCGTTCCAGGCGGCCTCGCCTGACGGCTGGAAGATGCCGACAGGGATCACCTGGATCATGCCGCCGGCGTGGCTGACCCGTGCGGGGTCCCTGAAGTGCAGCGGGAACGACGCGGTGCGGGTCGCGCGGTCGTAGCGCAGCGTCAGCGCGGCGATCGCCATCGTCGCCGGGCGCGCGGTCAGGTCGCACGGGTCGCCCAGCGCGTCCCGCAACCGGAGCTCTCCTGGCTGTGATTCCCGTGGCTCACCTCCCGAGGGCAGCCGCGCGGCGGCGTACTCGTGCGCGACCGCCCCGCCCACGTCGACGCCGTCGAAGAACCGGCCGCGGGTGAACGTCAGGTGCGGGTCGTCGCCGCTCAGCCCGACCGCGATCGGCCGGTAGACCGGCCGGTTCTCGAAGACCGCCGGCGCCGCGAGGTCACCGATCGCCTCGGAGAACCGACCGTACCTCGTACCGTCGGGGCGGCGCGGCAAGAGGGAAGGCGCCACACGCGCGACGGTCGCCGTGGCGGAGCGCGGCGGCTCCGGCTCGGCGCGGAACTCGAGGCGGATGTCCGTCAGCGGGACGGGAGCCGTCGGCCGCCACGACGGGGCCGCGAGCAATGGGGTGCCCGCTACCCTGGCCTCGACCGGGTACTCCCCCGCGGCGCGGACCGCCAGCTCGTACCGGTTGGCCTGCAGATAGGCGTTGACGCGGAGCCAGTCTCGCTGTTCCTGCGTGAGTCCGCCAGACGCGGGAGTGATCACCCAGCCCAGTCTGTCAGGCGTGACAGGGGCGGCCTGCTCCATTGGATGAATGTCCCATTCAGCTGGTGGTAGCAAGATGCACGGCTCATTCATCTGGCTGAATGCATTGGTTATGGGTCACAGGTCGCGGGCGTAGCGGAGCTCGAGGACGCCGCCGAGTCCGGTGATGACGTTGGTGCCGCCGTCGGGGGTGAATCCGGCGCGCTCGTAGAAGCGCCGGGCTCGTGCGTTGTCGGCGAGGACCCACAGGACGGCCCGGGGATAGCCGTCGGCCCGCAGGGCCGTGAGCACGTGCCCCATCAGCGCCCGGCCCGTGCCGGTTGACCACCAGGCCGACGCCACGTACAGCGCGTACAGTTCGCCGACCAGGCCGGCCAGTCCGTCCGCGGTGAGCGGGCCGCCCGGGCCGCCAGGGCTGACCGCGCCGTGGTTGGCAGCGCCGTGGTTGGCCGCGTCACGGGAGACAGGGGAGAGGAAGGCAGTCGCCACGGTTCGTTCGGGGCCAAAAGAAGCGTAACCGACTACGGCGGGATGTTCGCCAGCCTCCGCCACCACTGTGCGGCGATAGGGCGGGGGGTCCGCCGCGGCGGTGCCGAAGGCGGTCGCGCGGTCGATCGTCGGGGTCGGGATGATCCCTTCATACGCGGCATGCCAGCTGTCTCGGCGCACCTGGGCTATGGCGTGCGTGTCCGCCGCGGAGCCGACGCGTATCGAGATCATCTGGACAGAGTAGTGCGGCGGCATGATGTACTTAAACGGTTTAGCCAGCACAACGCCCGGTCAGGGCCCATCCGGGACCTGATCCCGGACCGGTCCCGGCCCTGATCCCGGATCTGATCCGGACCGGACCGTGACCGGGCGCCGGCTGGACGAACCAGAGCACCACGAGCACAGCTATCACGGCACCGCAGGAGGCAGCAGCGCATGAGCACCGACGACCAGTTCCGTTTCCCCGACGGGTTCCTCTGGGGTGCGGCCACAGCCGCTTACCAGATCGAAGGGGCGGCAGACGCCGACGGGAAAGGTCCGTCCATCTGGGACACCTTCACGCATACGCCCGGCAAGGTCTGGCACGGTGACACGGGCGACGTCGCCTGTGACAGCTACCACCGGTACCCGGAAGACATCGCCATGCTGCAGCGGCTCGGGGTCGGCAGCTACCGGTTCAGCCTGTCCTGGCCGCGCATCCAGCCCGACGGGCGCGGCCAGGCCAACCAGGCGGGGCTCGACCACTACAGCCGGCTCGTCGACGCTCTCCTCGACAAGGGGATCACGCCGATGGTGACGCTGTACCACTGGGACCTGCCGCAAGCGCTGCAAGACAAGGGCGGGTGGGCCGCACGGGACATAGCCGAAATGTTCGGAGACTTCGCCGCGATCGCCGGCGAGGCGCTCGGCGACCGGGTGCACCGGTGGATCACGCTGAACGAGCCGTGGGTCGTCGCCCACGTCGGTTACCGCGATGGCAGGCACGCGCCCGGCGTCACCGACCCCGCCCAGGCGGTCGCGGCGAACCACCACCTGCTGCTGGCGCACGGCCGCGCGGTCCTGGCGCTGCGTGCCGCCAGCCCATCGCCGGCGCAGATCGGCATCACGCTGAACCTCGCCGTGTTCCGCGCGACATCGCCGGAGGCGGCGGGCCTCGCCGACGAGCTTGACGCCAGGCAGAACGGGACCTACCTCGGCCCGCTGCTGCGCCGTGCCTACCCGGAGCGGCTGACCGCCGACTTCTCCCCCGCCAAGGTCGACGGCCTCGTCCACGACGGCGACTTCGACGTGATCACCACGCCGATCGACTTCCTCGGCGTGAACTTTTACGCACCCACCTACGTGGGGATCCGCTCGGACGGCGAGCCGCGGCGCGGCGAGGACATGATCGGCCCGCACGAGGTCACCGTGCGGCCGAAGGGCATGCCGGTCACCGCGATGAACTGGCTGGTCGACTCCACCGCGATCTACGATCTGCTGACGCGGCTGCGGGACGAGGCGCCCGGGCTGCCGCTGTACATCACGGAGAACGGGTCGGCCTGGTACGACTACGTGACCCAGGACGGCACCATCGAGGACTACGAGCGGATCGCGTACCTGCGTGACCACCTGACCGCCGTGCATCAGGCGATCGCCGACGGGGTGAACCTGCGCGGCTACTTCGCCTGGTCGCTGATGGACAACTTCGAGTGGGCCGAGGGATACGCGAAGCGGTTCGGGCTCGTGTTCGTCGACTTCGGCACGCAGCGCCGGATCCTGAAGCGCAGCGGCGAGTTCTACGCCAACGTCGTCAGGGCCAACGCGCTGCCCGAGCAGTGAAGACGTGCCGCGGCCCCCGCGAGCTGCCCTGAAGCGCACTTCCGCCGGGGGCCGCGGCGCGGCCGCCGGCCGCGCGGGTACCGTTGCCTAGCGTGACCTTGGCTTCGTTCAACGTGTCGTCACCGCGCGACGCGGAGTCCGTCATGCTGGCCTGCTGCGCCTCGCGGCGGTTCGCGCGGGCGATGGCGGCGGGACGCCCGTACCCGTCGGCGGACGCCGTCGCGGCGGCGGTCCCCGTGGCGTTCGAATCGCTGACGTGGGACGACGTGGTTGAGGCGATGTCCGCGCACCCGCGGATCGGCGCCCGCGTCAGCGGCCAGTCCGCGGCCGAGCAGTCCGGCGTCGGCGACAGTTCCCGTGCCGCGCTGGCCACGGCCAACGTCGAGTACGAGGCACGGTTCGGGCACCTGTTCCTCATCTGCGCGACCGGGCTGAGCGGGGAGCAAATGCTGACCGCCGCGCGGCAAAGGCTGACCAACGATCTTTTTACTGAACGAACCGTCGCGACTGCCGAGCTCGAGAAGATAACCGCGATCCGCGTCAGGAAGGCTCTGGGCGCATGACCGTGTCGACGCACGTTCTTGACGCCATGGCGGGGCGGCCCGCCGGCGGGGTGACCGTATCGCTGTCGCGCCTCGACCCTGGTGGGACAGAGAATGGCGGGGGCGGGGCCGGGGTAGCGACCGGTGGCGAGGAACGATGGGTGCCGGTCGGCACCGGGGAAACCGACGCCGATGGCCGGCACCGGTTCGGTGTGCCGGCGGGGGCGGGGGTGTACCGGCTGACGTTCGGCAGCGGGGCGTATTTCGCGGCGCTCGGGATCTCGACGTTCTACCCGTTCGTGACGATCACGTTCGAGGTCGCCGATGGGACCGGGCACTATCACGTGCCGCTGCTGCTGTCCCCGTTCGGCTATTCCACCTACCGCGGCAGCTAGCTGAGAGGATGGAAGACATGGGATTCGAGCTAACAGAGCAGATCGAACGCCACCTGATCGGTGACCAGATCGTCTGGCTCACCACCGTGACACCGTCGGGGTGGCCGGCGCCGCGACCGGTGTGGTTCGTCTGGGACGGTTCGGTGGTCACCATCTACAGCCTCACGCGCGGGGTCAAGCAGCGGCACATCGGGTTGAACGACAGGGTGACGCTGAACTTCGACGCCGGTCCGGGCGGCGGCGACATCGTGGTGATATCCGGGCGGGCCGAACTCGTGCCGGACGCCCCGCCGCCCTCGCGCTTCCCCGGCCTGCTCGACAAGTACGCGCCAGCGATCGAGTACATGGATCGCACGCCGCAGTGGTACGACGACGAGTACAACGTGGCGCTGCGCGTGACACCCGAACGCGCCTGGACGATCCCGTAGCGACGATCCCGGAGCGAAGCGCGCCCAGTGACCGAACCCGGACCGGTTATCATCTCGTGATGCTGTTGATGCTGTGGTGCGCGCCGCGCAGCCGTTCGACCGCGTTCTTCCGGATGATGGCCGAACGCGGTGACTTCACGGTGGTGCACGAACCGTTCTCCTACCTGGCGGAGTTCGGCTACACGGATGTGGCGGGGACCCGCGTCACCCGCCCCGCCGACCTGCTCGCCGCGCTGCGCGACCTGGGCTCTCGCGGGCACGTGTTCGCGAAGGAGACGACCGGCAGGCGGTACCCGGAGGTGCTGGGTGCGCCCGGGTTCCTGGCCTCCGGCGCGGTGCACACGTTCCTGATCCGCCATCCCCGCGAGACGATCGCCTCCTATCACGCGATGAACCCGTCGGCGCCGGTCGAGAAGATCGGTTTCGAGTCCCTGCACGAGATCTTCTCCTCGGTGTCCGAACTGACCGGGCGCTCCCCCGTCGTCGTCGACGCCGGCGACCTGATGCGGCGGCCCGCCGAGGTCGTCGCCGCCTATTGCGCCCGGGTCGGCATCCCGTTCCTGCCCGACGCGCTCAGCTGGCAGCCGGCCGATCGGCCGGAATGGTCGCTGTCGCGGGGCTGGCACGCCGACGTCGCGGCGAGCGCCGGCTTCGGCGAGCTGGCCGGCGCCCGCCGGGCCGTCCCGTCCGCCTCCGATGTCGAGCGGCATCCGGTGCTTGGCGCTTACCTGCGCCATCACCTGCCCTACTACGAAGTGCTGCACGCGCGGCGGCTAACCGCCTGAACCTAAGCGCTTGAATCCCGCAGCTGGTTCAGCAGCCCGAGCGCGTCCTGGTTGGCCCACGACTCGACGATCTTGCCGTCGGCGATCCTGTAGACGCGGATCGCCGTGAAGCGGACGGCGCGTCCTGTGGGGGCGATCCCGCGGAATTCGCCCTGGTGGATGCCGTGGAAGGTCAGCCGCGCGACGACCAGGTCGCGTTCGGCGATCAGGTCCTCGATGTCGGTGCGCAGGTCGGGGAACGCTGTGGTCAGAGTCTGATGCAGGGCGTAGGCCTCCTCGCGGGAGGGACCGTCCCAGAGCTCGGCGAGGAGCCTGATGTCGCCGCCGTTCCACACTTCGTCGATCAGCCGGATCACCAGACGCTTGTTCCGCTCCACGGTCACGTCGGGCGCTGCCGCCGCAGGCAGGTCACGTCCGACGACGCGGAACTCAACCACCACCGCCTGCGTGTCGTCGTTCACCGTGAAATCGGGGTCGGCCAGCGACTCGCGCATCTGCTCCGAATGCCAGAACTGCTCGTGGCCCGCGCGCCACTGCGCTACCGAGGTGTACCCCTCGCCTTCGCTGAGCGCGTGCGCCAGGTCGACGTCGCCTAGCCGCATCACCCGCACCGCCACGGTCTCGATGACCGTCACCGGCTGGCCTGCTGAGTCGACCACGATCTCCCGCTGACCGGGGATGGGTAGCGGGTCACCCGCCTGCTGATAGTCGGCGATCAGCCCCGTCGTGGTGGTCTTGGCACCGGTGACGATGGCGTCGACAAGCTGATCACGCAGCGGGCCAGGGAAGGCGAACTCGGCGATCCGCAACTCCGAAGGCAGCACCGACCCAGCGTAACGAAACGGGAGCCGCGCCGGGCGACAGCCGCGCGTTAGCCTGCCACGCGTGCGCGCCACCCGCGTGATCAAGCACATCGGCCCCCGCGCGCCCTGGCTTACCAGGCGCTGCTCGACGCCGACGGCTCGCGGTTACGGTTCGCGGTTACGGCTCGATGCCGAGGGCCTCCTGAACGACCGGATCGTCGTCTGTGCCGAGGAGGCGCCAGTCCTCTCCGGCCTCGAGGATCTTCTCGGCGCCCCGGATGGACCGGAAGTCCAGGTCAGCATCCACGGCCGGCGGCTTCTTTCCCGCCGCCAGGTCCTTGGCCGCCGAGATGAGGATGTGCCGCATCCGGCTGATGGCCTTGTCGGTGGAGCCGAGATGTTCCTGCGTGCGGTCGTAGATCGGGCCCATCGACTCGGTCACCATGAGGTCCTGGCTCACGAAGTCCGAGACGCCGCTGAAGATGCCGTGGCGCTTGACGTCCCGGTCGATCTGGTAGTCGTTATCGGCGGTGTAGAGGCGGGGGACGATGCCGCCGGTGCGGCCCGATATCGGCGTCGAGAACGGAGCGACGGCGAAGAGGTTCTCGCCCCCGAGGTGGCGGGGGTTCTGCGGCTTCTTGGGCATCACGATGTAACGCCAGCAGTTCTCGTCGTCGATCGGTACGAACATTCCGGTGCCCGAGCTGAACGGGATGCTGGCGACCATCGTCATGTAGGGCACCGCGAAGGCGGTGACACGCACATGGGTGTGACCGTTGGGGGTGGTGCGGATGCCCGCGTACCGGTAGCCGTACCACGTGTCGTCGAGCTCGAGGCGGGGCGCCCGGTCGTGTCGCCAGAACTTCCACGACATCGCGTTGGAGGGGTAGCCGGGCTTGTCGGACCCGTCGTCGGGGATGTCGTCGATCCCGTCGAACTGGTGCAGGTGGGAGATGTGGGCCGTGTCGATGTTTCCCTCCATCGCCTGCACCCAGTTACAGGTCGAGTGCTGCTTCGCCGTCCGGTGCCCATTGGCGTCTAGGCCGTCCGTACCGAAGTCCCTGAACGGCGTCATCGTCTCCCGCGGCCCGAGGTAGGCCCAGACGATCCCGCCGGACTCGTGGGTCGGGTAGGCCCTCATCCGGACCTTCTCGCAGAACGGCTGCGGCTCGCTCGGCATGTCCACGCAGCGCCCGTTCACGTCGAACGCCCACCCGTGGTAGACGCAGCGGATAGCAGCGTCCTCATTGTGGCCGAAGTACAGCGACGCTCCCCGGTGCGGGCAGTTCTCCTGCACCAGACCGATCCGTCCCGACGTATCCCTGAACGCCACGAGGTTCTCGCCGAGCAGCCGCACTCGGGCGGGCGCGCCGCCCGGGTCGGGGATCTCCGCCGTGAGGCAGGCAGGCGTCCAGTAACGACGCAGCAGCTCGCCCATCATCGTTCCCGGCCCCACCCTGGTCAGGATCTCGTTGTCTTCCGCCCTGAGCACGCCGCACCTCCGCTTGACCGCGCCGGCCCTACGCCGGACCGGCCTTTTCACCGTCTCATCTCTCAAACAATGCTGTCAATTATCAACAAGCAATATCGCTGGCATTATCGGAGTTTATGGAGATGCGCTTTCCGATTTACCCTTAGTCGTTTGCGCCGGTCCCGTTGGGGATTCGGCGCCAGGTCGCCGGGCTGCGGCCGTGGATGCGCTTGAACGCGGCGCTGAAGGCAAAGGCATTCTCGTAACCGACTTCGCGGGCCACGGCGGCGACGGTCGCGTCGGTGTCCCGCAGCAGATCCGCCGCCAGCGTCATGCGCCAGCCGGAGAGGTAGGAGATGGGCGGCTCCCCGACAAGGCTGGTGAAGCGTGCGGAGAACGCGGCCCGGGACATGCCGACCTGATTGGCGAGCGCTGCGGTTGTCCATCTTTGCCCAGGCTCAGCGTGCAGAACCGTCAGGGCTTCACCGATGGCCGGGTCGCCGATAGCTCCGAGCCATGTCGGAAGTTTCGACTCGGTGCTGGCGCTCCAGAACCGCAGGGCGATCACGAGGACGAGGTCCAGCAAGCGGTTGAGGACGGCATCCTGGCCGGGCTCATCGCGCTCTGCTTCGGCGGACAGCAGTTCGAGCGGTGCGCGGGTGCGCGGACCCGCGGGGACGACTGTCACGTCCGGAAGCATGCCGAGGAGCCGGTCGCCGACACTGCCGTGGAGTCGGTAGATCCCGTGAAGCCAGACGATGGCCCCCGGTTGGTGGTGGCCAAAGGTCCGAGAGGAGATCGTGGATGCCGTGGCGATGGCGCCCATGTCTGACGCACGGATGAAGCGCTTGATCCCGTCACGGATGACGAGCTGGCTGGGCGTTCTAGGGTCATCGGCGATCGTGTACGCGCCTCCCTTGATCAGCGCGATGTCGCCAGTTCGCAGCGTGTGCGCCGCGGGCGCTCCAGCGCCCGGCCGGGTCCCGGTGTTCTGGAGCGTGATCGAGATGCCTCCCTCCAGCGCGGCGACCGCGGAGAGTGGGAGCAGGTCCGCGACCGTGATCGACCACGGCGGGCGCAGGATCGACTTCCGTACGACGGCGTTCTCGGCACGCGCGCGGTGCAACAGGTCGCTCAGCACGTCCACAGCTGCACGGTAGACGATCACGAATGAATTGTGGACGGATCACCATGGGTCGTCCGCGATTGATGCGGTTGGCTGAACGGCATGAACGAAATCCTGATTCTCGGCGGTACCGGCAAGACCGGAAGCCGCGTCGCCCGGCGCCTCCTGGAGGCCGGCCATGGAGTGCGTACCGCGTCCAGGACACACGGCGACGTGCGCTTCGACCTAGGGGAGCCGTCGACGTGGGCGGTCGCGCTCGACGGAATCGCCGCGGTGTACGTGCTGGAGCCGGAAGTGCAGGGCACGGAGGAGGGACAGCGTCGCATCCCGCGCTTCGTGGACGCGGCCGCGGCCGCTGGAGTACGGCGCGTGGTGCTGCTGACGGCGGCAGGAGTTGACGCCAATGAGACTCACCATCTGTGGCGGGCAGAGCAAGCGGTCAAGAACTCCGGCCTGGAGTGGACAATCGTGCGACCGACCTGGTTCGCTCAGAACTTCAGCGAGGACTTCTGGCTGCCCGGAATCCTTGATGGGTCACTCGTCCTGCCAGTCGGCGACGGGGCCACGGCATTCGTCGATGCCGAAGATATCGCCGACGTCATCGTGGCGGCGCTCACCCATGAGGGTCATAACGGCCAGGCATACGTGCTGACGGGGCCGCGGGCGATCAGTTTCGCGGAAGCGGTCGACCTCATCGGCGAGGCGACTGGGCGCACGATCCGCCACGTCGACATCAGCCCCGACGCGTTCATCCAAGCCCAGATCGCCAACAGCGTTCCCGCCCACACCGCCGAGCTGCTCACACGCATCTACACCGGAATCCGGGACGGGGACGCGGCGGATATCTGCGACGGGACCCAGCGTGCGCTGGGCCGCAAACCCGGCGCCTTCGAGGACTACGTGTCTGCGGCCGCCGCGGCCGGTGCCTGGGGCACGCGTTGACCCCCAGGGCCCGGCGCTAGCGGTGGCTTGTCTTTCTGAGTACCGCGGCCGTGGACGAGTGGCAGGAAGACCTCGTCGATGATCTCGGTCAGGACGTCGTCGGGCACGGCCGGGACGCCGCGGGTCACGTACTCGTTGCGCAGCAGTGCCGTCGGCGCGGCGGCGACCCGGGGGTGCAGGGCCTCGGGGGCGGCCTCGCCGCGGGCCACCGCCTGGCCGAGGAGCGTCAGCCACGCCGACTCGTACGCGGTGCCACCCGCGGCCGGGCCGCGCAGCCCGGCCAGCAGCTGCGGGGCGCCGCCGGCCGCCGCGAACAGTCCGCGCAGGATCTCCCCGTACGGCGATGCCAGGTGCTGTTGGCCTGCCTGAGCAGCTCAAGCGCGTCGCCGCGCTCAGCCGGTTTCGACAGGCCAGGGCCAGCGCTCAGCGATGCGGCAGGCCCGGGACAGAGGACTCAGTCGGCGACGGACTGCTGCGCGCCTTGCTCGAGCCGGGGTTCGTCGAGCCGCCGCAGGTGCCGCACGCTCGGCGCCGCGAGTATCGCAGCAACCGCGCCTAGGTCGACCGCGGCTGCTATCCAGAGTGTGCGGCTCATCCCGATCCCAGCCGCCAGCACTCCCGCGAGGGCGAGTCCGAGCGGATCGCACAGCACGGAGCCGAACCAGTCATAGGCGCTGACGCGCGAGAGTGACGCCGGCGGGATGTGCTGCTGCAGCGTCGTCTCCCAGAGCGTATTGAAGAGCATGTTGCCGAAGCCAGTGACCAGCGCTGTGACAACGAGGGTCTCCCAGGGCAGCTGCAGCGCGAGCACGATGATCGGCGCGGCGTTCGGAACCGCCGCGACGGACCCCACGAGGAGCGGGCGCCGGGGCTTGAAGCGAAGCGCCGTAGCGCCGGCGGCGAGCGCGCCGATGGCCGAGACGACGAGGATCGCCGTCCACGCGCCGACGCCACCGTGGCCGTTCTTGATCCACACCGCGGCGAGCACGAGCCACACCGAGCTCATCATGTTCCCGAGGGAAAAACTGACCACGCTCAGCCAGACCCAGGTCCGGGCGACGAACTCGCGCCAGCCGTCGAGCAGGTCGCGCGCGAACGACTGCGGCGACAGGCTGACGTGCGACGGCAGGTGCAGGCGGGCGAGGTAGAAGGCGCTAACCCCGAAACTCGCCGCATCAATAGCAAGCGCGTACCCCGGCCCGACCGTGACGATGAGGAGGCCCGCCAGCGCCGGGCCGGCGAACTGGGTCAACCCCATCGACATCCCGCGCAGGGCGTTTGCCTCCTGCAGTCGCCCCGCGCTCACAGTCATCGGCGTGAGCCCGGTCGATGCGGGGTTGAAAAACGCCGTCCCGGTTCCGGCGAACGCCTGCAGGACGATTAGCTCCCAGATGCGCGCGGTGTGCGAGAGCAGCAGCGCCGCGGTCGCCGCCTGGATGGCCATGCGCGCAACGTCGGCGGTGAGCATCACGCCGCGCCGCGGCAGACGGTCAGCGAAGACGCCGCCGACGAGCAAGAAAACTACGAGCGGGGCGGTCTTCGCGGCAAGCACGAAGCCCAGGTCGCGTGTGGATCCCGTCAGGTCGAGCACCGCCCAAGCGAGCGCGAACGGCGTGACAGCATCGCCGAGCAGCGACACCAGTTGTCCCGTGAAGAACAGGCGGAACTCGCGCTCCTGGAGCGCGCCGAGCGGGATCCGCCGCACCTAGGCCTTCTTCCCGGGGTCCAATAGCCGATGCGGGTCCGCCGCCTGCTCCACGAGACTACGTCCCGGCTCGAGCTGCCCGCGCTGGAGAAAGCCGATGCCGTCGTCGACCGGCTCCCCTTCTCGCCGGGGCCAAGGCCAGCCGGCTCCACCAGGACCTGGACCGCTTCTCCTTCCTCCGCGGCGGCGGCAGCGACGGCCAGGAGCTATTCGGGTCCGGCCAGCAACAGGCCCGACCTGGTGGGGGTGGGTCATCCTCGTTGTCGGCGAGCCCTTGCCTAGAGGTCGTAGACGGTGGGTGTGGTGGTGTAGGTGCGCCCTGATGGCGCGGTCCACCGCATGACACCTGGGCTGGTTTGTTCGAGTTTCCAGCCCGGAGCTTGCTTCACGCGGTGATGGTGGCGGCACGGCGGAGCGATATTGCACTCGTCTGACGGGCCTTTCGGCCAGGGCACCGTATGGTCAAGGTCGGCGTGGTGGGCGCTGGCGCCGCAGCCGGGCGCCGGGCAAGTGGCGGTGCGGGCGCGGACCAGGTGGCCGAGCTTGCGGCTGGGTTTGTACCGGTCCTCGCGATGACGGTGATCGCAGGTTTCCTTGGCGATCGGCGCCCAGGTGATGTTCAGCGCGCGCAACAGGTCGGCGAGTTGTGCCTGCTGGTACTCGTCGGGTCCGGGCGGGGGCCTGGAGGTGGTGCCGGGTGATCGCCGGGTCGGCGTGCCGGTGGCGGTGGCCGGTGGTGCGGGAGTCCAGCGGTGGGGTCCGCGGGAGCAGCCGTGCGCGACGGCAGTGCCGTCCGGGCCGACCGCCGTCACGCACCACCGGGTGCGCGGGTGCCGGGAGGCGGCCTGCAGCAGGCGGCGGGTGTCCCAGGGGTCGAGCAGTCCCCACCGGCCGGCCTCGCCGGGGGTGGTGGACCAGCCCAGCGCGGTGCCGGCCGGGACCAGGAGGTTGATCAGCGCCGGGAACGGCGCCGGGTCGCCGTCGGGATCGCCGGGACCGGCTGCGCGGCCAGAGGTGCCGGGAGTACCTGGGGCCGCGGAGCCGCTGGCGCCGTGGTCGCCCGCGCCGGTGGCGGCCGGGTCGCCCGTCCCGGTGGTGCCGGGGCCGGAGCCGCTGGCGCCGGTGTCGCCGGGCGCGGGCGCGGTGGCGCGGAGGCGGTCGAAGGGGTTGCGGCCTAGGAGTCGGTCCAGGAAGCACGTCACCCGCAGGTCGCGCAGGGTGCCGTCCATCCCGGCGCGGCGCAGTGCCGCCGCCTGCGCCTCGATCGCCGCGCTGGCCGCCAGCGCCTCCTCGGCCGCCAGTTCCCGGCCGCCGTACGACATGTTCCCCGACAGCTCCCGGCGGGCCTCTACCCGGCGGTCGTTCTTGCGGGCGTGCTCTTTGCGGGCCCGGGCCGCGTCGGGATCGAGCTTCATTTCCAGCGCCGCTGCCTTGCGGGCCAGCGTGTCCTGCCGGACCCCGGGCGCGGCGGCGGCCAAGATCGCGTCGGCTTCGGCGGTGTCGGCGTCGGACAAGAACCTGGTGTAGAACCAGATGGAGTAGGCGTTGTCGGCGGTGATCGTCCCGGCGCCCAGCCCGGCGAACGTGGCGGGCAGCCGGGTGGTCAGCGCGGTCGCCTGGTCCATCCGGTTCCCGGCTTCGCGGGCGAGACCAGCAGGTGCATGGCGAGCTCGGTGTCGGCGAACTCCCCGGCCCGCTGCCCGCGCGGGTCCTTGCGCGCGATGGAGGCTTCCAGTTGGGTCTGGCGGCGGGCGGTGAACTGGGCGGTGGCGGCCAGCTCCAGGTACTCGGCCCGGGCCGCCAGCCGCCGCGCGGCCGAGATAACCCCCAGCAGCGCATCATCGGACAAGCTGGCCGGGTCTTGGGCGGCGTTTTCTGTGAGCGCGGCCAGCAGCGGGCCCGGCGGCATCGCGTCGGCCATCTGTTCCTGGGTGAACGCCTGGCCGCCCAGCCCGTCCGGCCCGGCCATCGCGGCCAGCACCGCCGGGTCCACATCGGCGGTCTGCCCGAGGGTGAACATCACCGGCGGGGCGTGCGGGTCCTCTTCGGACGGGATGGGCTCGCGGCCGGAATCGATGTCGTCCAGCCACCGCGCCAGGTCCGCGTCCGCGTCGTAGTCGTCCGCACCGTCGGGCGGGGGGCCCACGACAGTCGGCGGCAGGTCCGCCGCGGGCTGGGGTGGCGCGGGCTGGGGTTCGGGCGGGGGTGCCGCGGGCGGGGCCGGCGGGCCGCCCGGGGTCTTGCCCGGGGTCTTGCCATCGCGGGCGGGTCCGTTCCGCGCGCGACCCTCGGGCAGCGGCGGCTCGCCGTCATGCCCGGGGTCGGGGAACGGAACCTGCGACATGGACACCCCTTCGTTCGGGAGAATCTTGAATCAGTATATCGCACACCTGCTCGATAGTAAAATCGGCGAATGTGCTTCGAGGCAAATTTGTTCGATGATCTTGGACGAGCGGTCGAGGTGCCCGGCGCCGGCGGGCCGTTATTCCCAGGCTCGGAACCACATCCGGGCGAACCAGGCCGAATCCGAGATCGGGCTTCCCGCGAGCACCGGATAGAGATACGCGAAGTTGAGCGCGACGACGAGCAGGTACACCACTGTGATCACGCCGCCCACGGCCCGCCGTCGCGTCGACGCGGTCGGCGGGCCGAGTATCAGGCCGATGCAGAGGGCGAGGGCCAGGCACAGGAAGGGCACGAACGAAACCGCGTAATAATAGAACTCGGTCCTGGAATTGAACACGAACCACGGAAGCCAGCCCGCCGCGACGCCGCACAGCGCCGCGCCGGCCCGCCAGTCCCGTCGCAGCAGCCCCCACACGGCCAGGGCCGGAAGCGCCGCGAGGCAGGCCCACCAGATCGCTGGCGTGCCGACAGCCAGGACATTCTGCACGCAGCCGGTCACCTGCGTACAGCCCTGCTCCCCGTACTGCGGTGCCGCGTAGTAGAACGGCACCGGTTGCTTGAGCAGCAGCCAGGTCCACGGCTGCGACGCGTACGAGTCGGCAGTATGCAGGCTCAGCCCGTAAGAGAGCATCTGCACGTGGTACTCGTACAGCGAATACAGCGCCGAGATGACCGGGGTATGCACGCCGTGCGCGGCCGCGTAGTTCCTGTCCCAGCCGATGGTTGACGCGAACCATCCGCTCCACGTCGCCAGGTACGCGATAAACGCGGTCAGCCACAGCGACGGCAGCAGGACGACGCCGTCGGTGACCAGCGCACCGTAGACGGGGCGGCGAAATCCGGCAGCGCGCCGCGCCGAGATGTCCCACGCGACGGACAGCGCGGCGAACAGCACGAGAAAGTACAGGCCGTTCCATTTGGACGCGACCGCGAGCCCGAGACAGGCCCCCGCGGCCACGCGCCACCACCGGATGCCCAGCCGCGGCCCGGGGCCCTCGGACGGCAGTCCCGGCGAGCGCTCGGCGAGCCGGACCCGAGCCTGGTCGCGGTCGATGACCAGGCAGCCGAACCCCGCCAGCACCCAGAACATCACGAAGATGTCCAGCATCGCCGTGCGGCTCATGACGAACTCAAGGCCGTCGAAGGCGAGCAGCAAGCCCGCGACGCAGCCGAGCAAGTCCGAACCGGTCATCCGGCGCGTGATCCGCGCCAGCAGCAGGATCGACGCCGTCCCGGCGAGCGCCACGGCCACCCGCCATCCGAACGGGTTCAGGCCGAACACCCACTCCCCCGCCGCGATCTGGATCTTGCCGAACGGCGGGTGCGCGGCGAACACGCCGCCGTAGGTGAAAATGTTCGTCGTCTGGCCGGCGGGGATGAGGGTGTTGGTGAAGATGCTGACGGAGTGTTCGGCGCCGTAGCGCAGGATCCCGAACGCCTGGGGCACGTAGTAGGTCTCGTCAAAGACGACCGCCCGAGGCGTAGACAGCTGGAGGAACCGCAGCCATCCGCCCAGGAGGGTGACCAGCAGCGGTCCGGCCCAGCTCCGCGCGGCGGCGCTGTTGATGCGGCCGCGGACGGCCATCGAGAGCCGATGGGCCCGGTCGACGTGAACCTGGCCGGGGACGGGCTGCTGATCGCGCACGTCCCGGGAAGGTACTCCGCCGGGCCGTCACGTCAACACATCCGCGCAAGCCAACGCCGCGCACCGCGCTGAACTGGTGATACGGCCGCGGGTCCGGGCCGGAGATCATGAAAAATGCAAGGCATCACTGAACGCGACGATGGGTATGCGTTCCGTGTTACGCCAGGGGCGGCACGCGCTCACTTGGGTGGCAGACGCTCACATGGAGGGAAGCATGCGAATCCCGGTGAAGGCACGGCATCTGCCGTCCCGAATCGTCACGGGTGCGTTCATCCTCGACCAAGGCATCGGCAAGCTCAAGGCCGACGAGGGGACCGCCGCTCAGTTGCACGGCATGGCCGCCGGCACGTATCCCTTCGTGAAGAAGCTCAAGCCCGCCGATTTCACCCGGATCCTCGCGGTGAGCGAGATCACGCTCGGCGCCGCGCTGCTCATACCGTTCGTTCCGACCGCTGTCGTGGGCGCGGGGCTGGCGGCGTTCTCCGGCGGGCTGCTGGGCCTGTACGCGGGGACGCCTGGCATGCACAAGGAACACAGCCCGTTCCCAACCCAGCAGGGCACCACCCTGGCCAAGGACGCCTGGCTGGCCGCCATCGGCCTCAGCCTCGTCATCGACGACCTTACCGACAGGCCCGCGTCGTCCGCTTCGTGATCGTGCGGGCACAAAGAAAAGGTAAATACCCCAGCGGTCGGCTCCTCTTCTCCGCAACGTTAATGACGCGTACATTGGTGTGCGATTCGGGGTTCGCGGCTGACGGGAGCCATGGTGCGCGGATTCAAGGTTGTTGCTGCCATGCTGCTCGGCGCGGGGCTGGCCGCGGGTTCTGTGGCCGGAGCCGGGAACGTCGGCGCGGCAAGCCCGATACCCACCGCGTTCGTGAATGTCGCGGTGTCCCCGGATTACATCACCTACGGGCACACGACGCTCACCGTGACCGGCCGGCTCGTCGAATCCGCTGACCACAATGCCGGCGTGCCCGCCGAACTCGTCGATATCAACTCGGTCAGCACAGGGATCACGATCGGGACCGCCACCACGGATTCCACCGGGCGCTTCTCGGTAACCGAGTCGACCCTCGTCTGGGCGGACCAGCTTGTCGCGGTGACGGCCGGGGATGCCACGTACGGCGGGGCGACCTCGGCCCGCGTGGACGTTTCCGTCATCGTGGCACCGACGAGGATCACGCTGAACAAGCAAGCCCTGCTCGTGGCTCCGGCCGGGACCGTGCGGACTTTCACCGGGAAAGCAGAGGTGGAGGTCAACGGGAAATGGATCCCGCTGCCCGGTGCTTACGTTCAGGTCGCGCAGAATGACGGCCTCACCCTGCCGGCGAACGGTCCGATCGGGACGACGGGTTCCAATGGCACGTTCAGTTTGCGGGCCGAGGCCATCTCTTCTGGCGGGCACTGGTTCGCGAACACCACCTGGGTGTATCCCAGCCCGATAACCAGCCAGCCGCTTTATACCCAGGTGAATTCCAACATGGTCGACGCGTACGTGTCGTACCGTACCCGGATCACCAGGTTCAGCATCCCGGCCCGGGCGCAGACGCACCACGGCCTTGACATCAACGGCACCATGCAGTTGTGGGACGGCAGCAAGTGGGACGGCCCGGACGCCGTCGCTGATCCGACTGTGTGGATGAGACGGCTGCCCGGCGGCCGGTGGACCCCGGTCATGCAGATGCAGGCCGGGCCTTCCGGAGGCAGCGTCCTGACCTTCGCCCAGGACGGACTGTTCCTCAACGGCGGGCGGGGGATCGCACCGGGCCGCTACGAGTGGCGGGCCCAGCAGCAATACAGCGACGACTTCAGCGTCTACTATGCCGTCTTCCGCGCGTCGGCGCCCGTGTACCTCGTCACCACGGTCGTGGACAACACCTGCGTCACTGGCCTGACGGTCGGGCACGCGAACGGGCGGACCCAGGTAGGCGGCGAGGTGCAGGACTCCTGCGGCCCCGGGGAGGCGAGTTTCGGACCCGTCAGGGGAACCTACGACGTCTACTTCCACCCCAGGGGAACCACGAACTGGCGGCTTCTCGGCTCGGCCCGTACCGGTAACGGCAGCCTGAGCTTCACCCGCGCCGGGACCCTCAACGGCTACTTCAAGGTTGTCTTCCCCGCGCAGTGGTACTACCTCGGGTCCACCAGCAGGTCCGTCTACGTGGGGTGACGACGGTGCCGCGGTGAGGCGGTCGGCGTCCTCGGATTGTCGGCGCGGCCGGCTAGGTTCCGTCGTATGGCAGCCCGGTGGACCGCCGAGCAGGTGCTCGCGCTCGCTCCCGACGACGCGGCGGGCCGCGCCGCCGCGCGCCTGGCCAGGCCGGGGCCGTGGAGCGGGACGGGCGCGGCCGGCGACCTGGTGTGGGGACGGTGCGCCGGGTCGGGCCAGGATCCGTACCAGGCGATCGTCGACCTGACCGGCCCGGCGTACCGGTGCTCGTGCCCGTCCAGGAAGTTCCCGTGCAAGCACGCGCTCGCCCTGCTCCTGCTGTGGGCCGCCGGCGTCGTGCCCGACGAACCCGCGCCCGCCAACTACGCGCTGGCCTGGCAAGACTCCCGCCGCGGAAAATCGGGATCAAAACCGCTATCCGGAACGAACCGGCCCTCCTCTGCGGAGCCCGCTGACTCCGGTGCCGCGCAGAACCAAGCCGGGGCGGGGGTAGCTAGCGAGGCAGCCGCCCCCAAAGACGCGGCCGGCGCCGCGCGCCGGGCGGAAGAACGGGCGCTGCGCGTCGCCGGCGGGCTCGCCGAACTGCGGGAATGGCTCACGGATCAGGTCCGTGTCGGCCTGGCCGCGTCGGTGTCCGCGGCCGGGGCAGGTGGTGCCGGGGGCGCCGGGGGCGCCGGGATGGCGGAAGGCGGGCATACACGAACAATCGCGGCGCGGATGGTGGACGCGCAGGCGCCGGGGGTGGCCGGGGTGCTCAGAAGCCTGTCGGCCGTGCCCGCGTCCGGCGAGGACTGGCCCGGCCGGCTGCTGGCCGAATACGCGCGGCTGCACCTGCTGGCACGCGCCTACGAGCGCGTCGACACGCTGCCGTCCGGGCTCGCCGCGGTCGTGCGGTCGCGGGTCGGGTACACCACCAGCCGTCAGGAGGTGCTGACGCTCCCCGCGATCACCGACCACTGGGTGGTCATCGCGGTCCGCGACCTCGTGGAGGGCACGGTTCCCGGACGCCGGATATGGGTGCGCGGACGGGACACCGGCCGTATCGCGATGCTTCTGACGTTCGCCGGCAACGGATACTGGCAGGACCCGGAGACCGCGCGCCTGCGGCCAGGCACCGAACTGCACGCCGACCTGCACTACTACCCCGGGCAGCCGCCGCTGCGGGCGCTCACCGGCGAACGGCACGCCGCGACCGCCCCGGCGCGCTGCCCGGAACCGGCGGGCGGCATCGACGCGCTGCTCGCCGACTGGGCGGCGGGCGTCGCGGCCGACCCGTGGCTGACCGCGTGGCCAGCGCTGCTGACCGGGACGCCCGTGCCCCCGGGGGAGGCGGCGGGGGCAGCGGCGGGGGCGGCGGGGGCTGTGGCGGGGGGTGCGGGGGCAGCGGGGGCAGCGGCGGGGGTAGCCGAGCTGGCGGGCGAGCCCTGGTACCTGCTCGACGAGACGGGTGCCGCGCTGCCGCTCGCCGAACAAGAGTCTCTGTGGACGCTGCTCGCCGTCTCCGGCGGCAGCCCGGTCACCGTCGCCGGCGAATGGCACGGGCGGCGGCTGCTGCCGCTCACGGTCTGGCACCAGGACCAGGCGGTGCCGCTGTGAGCCAGGCGACCGCGGATTCCGTGGTGGCGTTCGATGATCTCGTGATGGCGGCGACCGTCGGGGTAGCGCGGCGGCCGCTGCGGATCGCCGCAATCGACGCGCCGGCTGCCGGGTACGCGGGCGTGCTCGACACCGACGACCAGGCCGCGGCGCTGCTCGACGCGGCCGCGCTGCTCGACGCCGGGCGGCGGGCCGGGGTGCGGCCCGTGCGCGGGGTCGCCTTCCCCGCGCGCGCGCCCGAGGAAGAGGCGCGGGAACTGTCCGCACGGGCCGGGCGCATGCTGCGCCAGGTCGCCACGTCCGACACGGAAACGCTGGCGGACCTGCTCATCGCGGCGGCGGCGGCCGGCTACCGCGCGCCCGCCCCGCTCCTGCCGGCGCTGCTCGACACCGCCGCCAGGTCCAAGGCGCTGCGGCCCGCGATCGCCGCCGCCCTGGGCGCCCGCGGGCGCTGGCTCGCGGCCCAGCGCCAGGAATGGCGCGCCCTGGCGAACGCGGATGGCGTTGGGTGGACCGAGGACTCTCGGCTGGCGGCCGTGCTGCCGCCTGACGTCCGCGCGAGCCGGGTGGCCGCGCTGCTCACGGCGGCGGCGCCGTTCGCGGTGGCGGCCGGGGGCGCTGGGGGCGCTGGGGGCGCCGCGGCGATCGACGACGTCACCAGCTTCCCTGGACCATGGCCTGATGACCTGGCCAACGCCGTCCTTTCCGCGCTCTTCCGTACGGTCAGCGCGGCACCGCGCAGCCGTCTGCCCCGGGAACTCGTCCAGTCCGCGGCCAGGAAGCTGCCGGTCACCGGGCCGCGCGACCATGCCGCCGAACTCGAGCGCTGCGCCAACCTCGGCACCTGTCCCGCTCCCTGGTCCGCGATGCTGCGCCGGGCCGCGAAGACCGTCACGCTGCGCCGAGCCTTCTACAAGGAGATCCGTTGACCGCCAGCACAGACACGTCAGCCGATGCGGGACTGCTGCGCCCGCACGCCGAACAGGTCTACGCCAGCGAGTTCGCCGCGCTCGCCGCGGCCGACGAGCGGCCGCGGCCACCGTCCTGGCGGCTGTCGCCGCAGGCCGTGGTCACCTACCTGCTCGGCGGGATGCTCGACGACGGGACTGCGGTCACGCCGAAGTACGTCGGGCCTCGGCGGCTGATCGAGGTGGCCGTCGCGACGCTGGCCACCGACCGGGCGCTGCTGCTGCTCGGGCTGCCGGGCACGGCGAAGACCTGGGTGTCTGAGCACCTGTGCGCCGCGATCTGCGGCGACTCCACGCTGCTCGTGCAGGGCACCTCGGGCACCGCGGAAGAGGCCATCAGGTACGGCTGGAACTATGCCCGGCTGCTCGCCGAGGGGCCGTCGCGGGCGGCGCTCGTGCCCTCCCCCGTGATGACCGCGATGGCACAGGGGAAGATCGCGCGGGTGGAGGAGCTGACCCGGATACCTTCTGACGTCCAGGACGCGCTGATCACCATCTTGTCGGAGAAGGCCCTGCCGGTGCCCGAGCTCGGCACCGAGGTCCAGGCGGTGAAGGGCTTTTCCGTCATCGCGACCGCCAACGACAGGGACCGCGGCATCAACGAGCTGTCGTCGGCGCTGCGCCGCCGGTTCAACACGGTCGTGCTGCCGCTGCCCGCCACCGAGGACGAGGAGGTGAGCATCGTCGCGCGCCGCGTCGAGCAGCTCGGGCGCGTGCTCGAACTGCCGCCGGTGCCGTCCGCGCTCGAGGAGATCAGGCGGGTGGTGACGGTGTTCAGGGAGCTGCGGTCCGGGATCACGGCCGACCAGCGGACCAGGCTGAAGTCCCCGACCGCCACGCTGTCGCCCGCCGAGGCGATCTCGGTGATCACCAACGGGATCGCGCTCGCGGCACACTTCGGCGACGGGGTGCTGCGCCCGGCCGACGTCGCGGCGGGCATCACCGGCGCGGTGATCAAGGACCCGGTCACGGACGCGGCCGTGTGGTCGGAGTACCTGGAGGCGGTCGTGCGCGAAAGGCCAGGCTGGGCAGACTTCTACCAGGCTTGTCAGGAGTCCGGTTGACCTCTCGGGTCTGTGTGCTCGGGGTCCGGCATCACGGGCCCGGGTCGGCGCGGTCGGTGGTCGCCGAGCTGGATCGGGTGAAGCCGGGGGTCGTGCTGATCGAGGGGCCGGCCGACGCCGACGCGGGGCTGCTGGGGCTGGCGGCCGACCCGGGGATGGCGCCGCCGGTCGCGCTGCTCGCGTACGCGCCGGACGAGCCGATGGTCTCGGCGTTCTGGCCGTTCGCGGTGTTCTCGCCGGAGTGGCAGGCGCTCACCTGGGCCGCCGCGCACGCCGTGCCGGTGCGGTTCTGCGATCTGCCCGCCGGAATGGTGCTCGCCCGGGGGTTCGAGGAGGCGGAGGCTGACGGGGAACCAGCGGTTCGTTCTGACGACAATGACTTTGACTTTCCCGACCCGATCGGGGCGCTCGCGGCGGCGGCGGGCTACGACGACCCCGAGCGGTGGTGGGAAGACACGGTCGAGTCGCGGCTGGAGACGGTATCCGCGTTCGAGGCTATTACGGACGCGATGGCCGAACTGCGTGCCGGGGCGCCGCGGGAGTCGCTGCGCGAGCGGCGGCGGGAGGCGCACATGCGGCAGGTGCTGCGGGCGGCGCTGAAGGAGACGGACGAGGCGGTCGCGGTCGTGTGTGGCGCCTGGCACGCGCCGGCGCTGCGCGAGCCGCTGCCTCCGGCGGCGCGGGACGCCGCGCTGCTGCGCGGTACGCCGAAGCGGAAGGCGGCGCTGGCGTGGGTGCCGTGGACGCATTCCCGGCTGGCGGCGGCCTCCGGGTACGGGGCGGGGATCACCTCGCCAGGCTGGTACCACCACTTGTTCTCGACACCGGAGCAAACCGTGGTCCGGTGGATGGCGCGGGTGGGCTGGGTGCTGCGCGCCCACGACCTGCCCGTGTCGTCGGCGCACGTCATCGAGGCGGTGCGGCTCGCGGAAGCGCTCGCCGCGATGCGCGGCAGGCCGCTCGCGGGGCTCGCGGAGGTCAGCGACGGCGCGTTGGCGGCGATGTGTGACGGGGACGAGGTCGCGGCGGCGTTCGTCACCCGTGATCTCGTGGTCGGCGAGTTGCTCGGGTCGGTGCCCGAAGGCGCTCCCCCGGTGCCGCTCGACGCCGACCTGCGGGCGCAGGCGAAGGCGCTGCGGCTGAAGATCGACCCCCTGGAGCGGACGCTCGCGCTGGACCTGCGGCGGGCGAGGGACCGGGCGCGTTCGGTGTTCCTGCACAGGCTCAGCGTGCTCGGCATCGGGTGGGGCACGGTGACGGAGGACCTGGTGCGGGGCACGGGGACGTTCCACGAGACGTGGGCGCTGCGATGGCGGCCCGAGCTTTCCGTCGCGATCATCGACGCGGCCGTGTGGGGCACCACGGTGGCCGGGGCGGCGAGCGCGCGGATCGTGTCGGTGGCCGATTCCGCTGACCGGCTCAGCGCGGTGACGGACGCGGTCGCGCGTGTCCTCCTCGGCGCGCTCGACGACGCACTCGGGCCGGTGCTGCGGGCGCTGGATTCCCGGGCGGCCGTCGACACGGACGTGGTGTCGCTGATGACGGCGGTGCCCGCGCTGGTGCGCGCGGTGCGGTACGGCGACGTGCGCGGCACGCCAACGCATGCGCTGTCGGCGGTGGTGGACGCGCTGTGCGTGCGGATTTGCGCGGGGCTGCCCGCCGCGGCCGGGGGGCTCGCCGACGACGCGGCGGCGCGGCTGCGCGACGCGATGGACGGGTTGCACGGTGCGCTGGCCGTGCACGCGCTGACGGTTCGCGCGGATGGTGTGGGTGGGGACGGTATGGGTGGGGACGGTGTGGGTCGGGACGGTGCGGGTGGGGACGGTGCGGGTGGGGACGGTGCGGGTGGGGACGGTGCGGGTGGGGACGCTCGGGCGGAGTGGCTGGCGGCGCTGCAGGTGCTGGCGCGGCGGCGCGACGTGCACGGGCTGGTCGCCGGGCGCGTGACGCGGATGCTCGCCGACGCGGAGGTACTGCCGTGGGCGGTGGCGGCGCGGCGGTTCGGCGCGGCGCTGTCGGTCGGGGTGCCGGCCTCGGCGAAGGCGCAATGGGCGGAGGGGTTCCTGGCGGGCAGCGGCGGCGGGCTGCTGCTGGTGCACGACAGGGACCTGCTCGGCGTGCTCGATGGCTGGGTGGCGTCGCTGCGGGACGAGGAGTTCATGGAGGTGCTGCCGTTGCTGCGGCGGACGTTCGGCGAGTTCACCACGCCGGAACGGGCGAGCATCGGGCGAGCGGTGCGGTTCCTGCCGGGTGGGTCGCGGGGAGATGACGGCGCCTCCGCTGGCGGCGGGGATGGCGTGGACGAGGAGCGGGCCGCGGGGGCTGTGCGGACGGTGGCCTCGATACTCGGAGGTCGAGGTGGAGGTGGAGGTGGAGGTGCTGGTGCCTGAGGCTGCGGAGCCGGTGAACGAGGCGGAGCGGCTGCGGCGGTGGCGACTGCTGCTCGGTGCCGACGCGGCCGGCGGGCTCGGCGGCGGCGGGCTTGCGGCAGGCGACGGCGCGGTCGACGCGGCGCTCGCCGCCTTGTATGACGCGAGCGGTCGCAGAAGCGGCGGCGGGCACGGCGCCGGATCGCGCGGCAACCTGGCCGCGTCCGCGCCCACCGTGGCGCGGTGGCTCGGCGACATCCGCACATACTTCCCGTCCACGGTCGTGCAGGTGATGCAGCGGGACGCGATCGACCGGCTCAACCTGCGCCAGCTGCTGCTCGAGCCGGAGATGCTCGCGAGCGTGGAGCCGGACGTGCACCTGGTCGGCACGCTGCTCGGCCTGAACAAGATCATGCCGGAGACCACGAAGGCCACGGCGCGCCAGGTGGTCGGCCGGGTGGTCGCGGACCTGGAGCGGCGTCTTGCCGACCGGACCCGCGCGGCCGTGTCCGGCGCGCTGAACCGCACGGCGCGCACCAGGCGTCCGCGGCCGCGCGACATCGACTGGAACAAGACGATCGCCGCGAACCTGTCACGGTATGTTCCGTCCCACCGGACGGTGATCCCCGAACGACTCGTCGGCTACGGGCGACGGCAGCAGGTGGTAGCGCGCGACGTGGTGCTCGCGATCGACCAGTCGGGGTCGATGGCTTCGTCGGTGGTATACGGGTCGGTGTTCGGCGCGGTGCTGGCGTCACTGCGGTCGCTGCGGACCTCACTGGTGGTCTTCGACACCTCCGTGGTGGACCTGACGCCGCTGCTGTCGGACCCGGTGGACGTGCTGTTCGGCACCCAGCTCGGTGGCGGCACCGACATCAACCAGGCGATCGCCTACTGCCAGGGACTGATCACCCGGCCGCGGGACACGATCTTCGTGCTGATCTCCGACCTGTACGAAGGCGGCGTCGCCGGGGAGATGCTGTCACGCATGTCTGCTCTTCGCGATGCCGGGGTAACGGTCGTGGCCCTGCTCGCCTTGTCCGACGACGGAGCGCCCTCGCACGACGCGTCTCATGCCGCGGCGCTGGCCGAGCTCGGCATCCCGGCATTCTCCTGCACGCCGGACGCGTTCCCAGAACTGCTCGCGCTGGCGATCGACGGCGGCGACATCGCCGCGTGGGCACACCGCGAGGACCTGGCGGCCCGGTAAGCATGACCGGACGGCAAGGAAAGCGCGCCGCCGGACGGCTAAGCGCGGCAGGTCTGCCGGTGAGTACGGCTGGGCTGCCGGTGAGTACGGCTGGGCTGCCGGGTGAGCGCCGAACCACGCCTCACAGCCAACATCCTTCCCATTCGTGGTACCCCACGGGGGTATCGAGCCAGCTGCCAGCCATGATCAGGTAAATTCCGCACGCCCCCAGGTACCAAAGGTCTTCGCGTAGAAAAATACTTACGCGATCATGGCTCTTGAAGCGCCTGATTTATACTCGTAAATCGTGAAATTTCCTGATTGCATACCCTTCCGTGGCTGGTCGGGGGCCGGGGTAAGGCGCGGCGGCGGGGT